>Ga0209712_10001105_pt1 | contig 23148 bp, 21 predicted proteins | sample ArcOceMetagenome_FD_187443 | JGI IMG/M metagenome (GOLD analysis project Ga0209712, IMG submission 187443) | Marine eukaryotic phytoplankton communities from Arctic Ocean - Arctic Ocean - Greenland ARC118M Metagenome (SPAdes) (version 2) | ecosystem: Environmental > Aquatic > Marine > Oceanic...
AAAGTATAGCCTTTTATACACTTTTGCACACTTTTGACATCTGTAAAAAGCACTTTTCTCTTATATGTCAATGGGTTAGGCGATTAAGACACAACACTGGGGGTGTAGTGGCAGCAGTTTCAAATCCTCCCCTCCCGGAAAAACATCAACGTCAGTATATACTGATGTCCTCAAGGCCCTGTTATTCAGGGCTTTTTTGTTTATCCTTAGTCCATAGTTACCCCTTTGAATCCGGTATACTCTGGGAATAAAGACGTTACAAATTGCGGTATTTTGTATCTAGTTGCATACGCGCTTTAATTTCTAAACGAGACGATGGATATGGCTGTAGTTTCATTATCATCATGGGTCAATATCAACTCATCTCGGCCATCATGGTTTAAATCATGAACCATGAATCCAGTTCGACTATCCGGTAGCGCTAGCGATAATTTTATGGCTTTTTTAGCAAACATAGTCTGACCTTGCTGCCCAGGATAAACTAGCAGAGTACTGTCACCTTTTTGCACCAACAGATCCTTCTGTCCATCACCAGTAACATCAGCACCGAGTACGGCCGGAATGAATAAATCACCACTGCCAAAATCAAAGCGTGCTGATATCGTCTTTCTGGTACTAGGTTTAGCGGGAAATTCACCGTTGATCATTTTGTAGATTGAGACATCGACAGAGACTGATCGAGTAATCAGCGCTCTAATGACCGCGCCTATACTTATATCTACCGATGTCACAAGGAACTCTTGGTTGCCGTCACCAGAGATATCTAACCGTTCATTATCGAACTGAAAACCGTCGGTGCGAATAGTTGAAGTGGGGCTTTCTGGAAATTTAAGAAGATTATTTTCATCCACTGCACCGAGGTATACCTCATATTCAGACTCCCAGCCAAAGATACCCTCAGCCTTGATCCGTTTGACAATAAGATCACTAACACCATCATTATTAATGTCCACAATTTCATCTAAAAGCCTATTTTTACCATTGTCGTTTTTAGCATCCTCACCAATACTAATCTGAGCATAGCCACTTAACATGTCTTTAAGATTGGCATCCAAATTGACAGGCACCTTAGAGAACTGGCCGAGGTTATTTTGCCGATGTACTTCAAAATAACCATCTTGCCAAAACGCAATATCATTACGGCCATCATTATTTTCATCAATAAGAAAGGCCTCTTCCGCTCGGTAAGCAACATAACGCGCAGTCTCTCTAAAGCTCATGTTTGGTCGAGGGCCGACTAACTGGAGTTGCTGAAAACCATCGTCCTGTTGCAGTGCGACTGCCCAACCATCAAAGTTAGGCATTAAGAAGTCGTCTAGCCCATCATCATTAATATCGGCAAACATCTCCATTAGTGGCGATGAGCCCCAGCTGCGTCCAGAAAACATCGATGAAGTTTTGAATAAAGGTTTGAACGCTGAGGTTGTCTCGTCTAAATATACGAGCTGTGACTCCTGCAAGCCCACCAACTGAATACCATTAGTGCTTTTTATAGTGTCGACTAAATCCATAGAATCATCTAGAGCCTTTTCCAGCATGAGGGTCCACTCTGCATCACTACGCTGAAAAATCTTGATGGTGCGTATGGGCTCAGCGCCAAGTCCTTGTATTTGTTTTTCTAGTTGATTGATCTCCGGAGTCTCTATGATGAGCAGTTTGGTTACATTAGACGCTTTAATCGAAAACGGGATAACGTCGATATTGTGTTTGGAGCTTACTTCGATGGTCTCAATATCAAAGTTTAAGGCTGCCAGATGGCCAGAAGACGTGATACCAATAACGAGCAGAACCTTCGCGGCGATAAAACTTAGACGGACTAATTTCATTAATTAATTAAAACTCGCTGTGTTTTTGGATAAATGAAGTGTTGCGTGGCTAAGTAGTACTAAATTTTATCATGATATATCTGACGATATATCAAATGAAAAAAATTCACTTGGAATTTATCAACAATTTACAGCGTTATTTCACTGCACTAAGGGGGGGTGGTCGTAGATTCAAATCCTGCCGTCCGACTATATTTTAATCCAATAGCATACCTTTATGTCCTTGATGGCTGGCCAATCTTAGCTTCTTTTATTTATCCTTAAGTCATAGTTACTCATTTTAATGCGGTAGAATACGGGGATAAATACGGTATCAGACTAGAGAGATTTTTTTGACATGAGTAATGAAGACAGATTGCCAATTATTGTTGGCGTAGGACAGGTCGTCGACCACTGGGATGGCAGTGATCTAAGCCAATCGCCTAGTCCAATAGGCCTGATCACCGAATCAATAAAACGTGCCCAGGCAGATGCTGGGCTCAGTGGGCTAGAGAATAAAATTGATACATTAGCGGTTGTAAGGGCTTGGACCGATTCCTTGCGAACGCCATTTGATCCATTTGGGAAAGCCAATAACTTTCCGGCCGCAGTTATCAAAGCTGCGTCTATAACCCCTAAAAAAATAATTTACTCAACGGCCGGCGGCGAACAGCCGCAATCGCTTGTGAACGAATTATCTGAAGACATCGCACGGGGTGATATCCGTATGGCGATGATTACCGGCGGCGAGGCGTTATTTGCCCTCAAAACAGCGTTGAAGAACAAGCTTTCTCTGGATTGGTCATCTGATGTTAATGCAGATATCGAAGATCGTGGCGCAAAAACTGACTTTATATCCATGTATGAAATACTTAATGGCATGGGGTTGCCCTATCAAACCTATGCGGTGATGGAAGAGGCATTGCGCGCCCGGTTAGGAATGTCTAGGGCTGAATATCTTGTTTACATAGCGGGTATATGCGCGGGTCTCTCTAGGACGGCAGAACAAAATCCATTTTCGCAATTCCCTCAAGTAATGCCAGCCGAATTTTTAGCTGAAGCGTCGAAAGAAAATTATCCTATATGCGATCCCTATCTAAAATGGCACATTGCGCAAGATGCAGTGAACCAAGCCTCGACGTTAATTCTCACCAGCGTGGGATATGCAAAGGAACTCGGTATTGATCCTGATAAATGGATATACCTCCATGGGTATTCGGATGTAAACGAGAAACTTGTTTCTGAACGCCCAGATTTGTCTAAATCTAAAGCGCTTGAGTCAGCCATATCAGGCGCAATTGATAGCGCGGGCATTACGACTGACGATATAGCATACCGTGATATCTACAGTTGTTTTCCTATTGTTGTGCACTTAGCTGCTGACGTGTTGGGGTTGGACCCAGTTCAAGATCAGATGAGCGTCACTGGAGGCTTACCGTTTTTTGGCGGAGCGGGTAATAACTATTCCACCCATGCAATTGCGACTATCGTGGAACTTCTTCGCAAAGATAGAGAGGCTTACGGGCTGGTACTGGCCAATGGTGGATTTATCAGCAAGCAATCTGCGGGTGTATATTCGGCAAAAGAGCCAGATGCTTGGAGCGAAATTTCCAGTGAACATTTGCAGGTCGAAATAGATGCACAACCCGAACACACTTTGCTGAACGAAGATTGTACTGCCGTTATTGAGGCCTACACAGTGAGACATGGCCGTCACGGTATTGATCATGCCTATCTATTTGCGCGGAATACTGAAGGCCGAGTTATGGCAACGGTACCGGTCGATCACCGCGCCACCATAAAAGCCCTTCATACATTTGATAGCCCTGTTGGCCAAACGGTCAATATTATTCATCGAGACGGTAAAAACACTCTATTAAACCCCCATAAACTAGGAGTACCTATGTCAAACGATTTCCTCGCCCGCGAATTTAAATATGTACAGCTTAAAAGAGATGGCAATGTGCTTGAGGTAACGCTCAACCGCCCCGAAGCTTACAATGCACTTTTTAGTGCTGCCCATTTTGAATTAGCAGAAATTTTTGATGAGTTCGAGCGTGACCAAGAGCTCTGGGCTGCTATTATCACCGGTGCTGGAGAAAAAGCATTCTGTAGCGGTAATGATCTTAAGGTATCCGCTGGAGGTGGTGATATGTCTATACCAGCCTCCGGGTTCGCAGGTCTATGTTCCCGAACCAACAGAGAGAAACCTGTTATTGCGGCTGTTAACGGTGTCGCCATGGGTGGTGGCCTAGAGATTGTTTTGGCATGTGACATCGCGCTAGCAGACCCTCTGGCGAGTTTTGCTCTACCTGAAGTTAAAGTTGGTCTGTTTGCGGCCGCTGGTGGGCTGCAACGTTTAACCCGGCAGATTGGAGAAAAAGCCGCCATGGAGTTGATATTGACTGGCCGTAAAGTTGGTTCTGATGAAGCTTCAAAACTGGGATTGATTAATGCTATCTCTGAGCCTCAAGGGGTCATGGAGGCTGCCAGGGCGCTCGCAGCAACAATTGCGGGAAATTCACCGACCTCTGTACGGGCCTCCAAGCGTGTCCTAAATGCCGTTGATAATTTAGGGCGTTGGGATAAAGCTCTTGAACTAAGCAACACGGAATTTGTTCAGCTTATAAAATCTAAAGATGCCCGTGAAGGCATGACCGCATTTGTACAAAAACGAAAGCCTAATTGGGTGAACGGATAGACTCTGTTGGAGTTTTCTACCTAAAACCGGTAAGTGATCGGTGACCTTTTTAAGAGAGAATTAACTGGTCATGGTAATGAGAGGTAACCCCACGCGAGGGATACTCAGCCAGAGCACTGAATATCCCTGATAACTGTCTTATCCGCTACTAGAGAGGGTTTGGCACAATAAGTACCTTGCCGTTTCTACCGGGTTGTGCGGCGCGCGAGACTGCCTGTTTGATCTCATCAACACTAAAACGCGAGTCAACATTGGCTTTTAAAACACCCTTCGCAATTAGCGGAATAATTTGCCCGAAAGCAGCCTGCTTTGTTTGCATATCAGCTGTCTGGTACCACTTGTAAAGCCAAAAGCCACGCAGACTAATGTCATTAAAAATAATCTTTCCTGTATTCAAACTTGCGGGTTTTCCGGACAGCACACCATAGGCAACCAGAGTGCCGCCATAGCCAAGGCTATCGGCTAGTCGAGTGTAGGTCTCACCACCAACGGGGTCCAGTGCAAGTGCAATAGGCGCATTGTCTGTTGCACTGGCGATCTGTGCTGCAAGGTCAGGTCCATCGATCAACACTATATCTGCACCCTTTGCCAGCAGATCATCGGCTAGGCCTTCACGGCGCACAACATTGACTGTTTTAATACCACGCTGCTTAGCAAGCTGGATAACATATCCGCCAACGGCGGAATTGGCAGCGCTCTGAACAATCCATTGACCTTCTTCAATGTCAGCAAAACTGGTCAGCATAAGTAATGCCGTTAAAGGGTTAACCGCTGACATGGCCAACTGTTCAATCACTGAAGACTCAAGTGGCCCTAGGTTAGGTAAGGGAAGAAAGCCTGCTGCCGGTGCGACTATTTCGTCACGCCAGGTTCCTCCGCTGGCGAGAAGTACCATTTGGCCGACCGTCAGATGTTTTACTTCTGCAGACACCTCTAGTACCCGGCCAACGCCTTCACTACCGGGATTGGAGGGTAATACTGGATCGACACCATACTTGCCGGCGATCTGTAATAGGTCTGATGGGTTAATTGGCGAGGCCAATACGGCGACTCTGACTTCACCACTCTTTAACGGCCTAGAGCTTTCTTCCTTTACTTCGAGTACGTCTGCAGGGTCACCAATTTGGCTAAATTCGATGTACTTTAGAGTCTCTTGCTGTTTGGCACCAGTGTGGTTGTCTGCGAGCGAGAAAGGAGTAGAACAGAGGGAAAGCGCTAAAATTGCAATAGTTAAAGATTTCATAGTATTGGTCCGTTACCTGTTTTGGTTTGTTAAACATAACACCGAAAAATTAACCGGCATCACAGTTTGTTGATGAAATGTTGTTATGAGTGATGTCTATGTAACTACTCGTTTTCTTCCTTATGGGGTGAGGAGCTATCATCTCGCTCAAACCAGCGACCCAGATAGATACCCACCATTGACCAGAGCGCGGCTATACCTGCCCCAACCATGGCGACAGCTGCTAAACCTAGGCCCAGGCCTTGTGTTAGCCCTGTAAACAACCAAGCCATTAGCATGTCTCCTCCGCGATAAGCGACAATGTCAATGACCGGTTTTGCTTTAAAACGGGTTTCGCGGTCAACGCGAGTAAACAGCATTTCGCGAGCAGGTCGTGTGACGGCGTAGTTTCCTGCGCGCCGCACTATCTGTAAGGTCACGACGGCCGCTAGAAAAGGTGAAATGGCGAGTATCAGTAAACCAACACAGATCAGTACGGGCACCAACGCAATAGTAACCGGCATACCAAATTTACCTACAATGCGACCGGTTGCAAATAACCCTGTTGTAATTGATAGTATATTGACGGCTAGGTCCATTTTCGCCCACACCGCCGTGCGTTCGACACGGCTTAGTTCACTGAGCAGGTTCTTTAACTCGAAGTAAACAAACGAACTTACACCTGTATAAAGAAAAATAAATAAGCCTATGGCTAATAAATAAGGGTTTGCGAAAAACATCTTGAAGCCCGAAAAGGGATTGCCACCAATGGTCGCGTTGGGCTTTCTTAAGTACAAATCTTCATTGCGTAAATCGGATGATTTGAGTGATTGTAAATAGAAGATAATTGGTATCGGGATCAGCAGCATCACACTTGCTATTAACATTAAATTGTCTGTACCCAGCGACTCTGAGAAAAACGAAGGTATAGTAGGGCCAATAAGGCCGCCGACACTGGCACCTACGGCAATTATACTAAATAGCCTGCCGGCCTGTTCTTTGTTGAACAAGTCCGACATGAAGCTCCAAAATACTGAAATGTGGAAAAGGCTGAATACACTAACCCACACATAAAATGATTTATCGATTAATGTTCGATCGCCCGAGGTCGAAGCCAGCACATAAAAAACCACAAAGGTTAGTGCAAAAATACCGTACATAGCCGGTACTAGAAGCTGGAAACGAAAACGCGAAACGGCGATACCATAAACGGCGACGACCGCGGTGCTGATAAAAAAGTTGAGAGTCCATAACCAGCTAACTTCAGCATCCGTCCAGTCGCTTGCCATGGCATCGCGTACGGGTCGAAGAATATAGTAGGCAGACATCAAAATGACAACAAAGAGAAATGAGCTTAAGGCGGCTTTGACTTCGTGATCTTCAATGTTTAGCGACGTTTGTAGCCATCTCATATTGGGTTGCTGCTAATCACTGGCATTCCTGTCTCCTAGGATAAAACTGAGTGCGTTGAATTTTCATCTGGTTGTTGTGAATAAAGGCCAACATTTCACTTGGACAGTATCATATCGGCTAGGATAGTTTTAACAAGTAGGCATGATAATCATACTGGTATATAAATGTAGACTAAACAATCCGATTACTAACTCTTTAAAGCTGATCGACGGCAAATGAAAAAGATTACTGTGATTCCATTTTGTAGTGGTCTAAAGCGACAAGTGATTACGTACGTAACGCAGGTTTTTAATAGATAGGGTATTTGGTATGACTAGTTTAAAGAAAGCACTGTTACCCTATGGAACAACGTCTAGTTCGCCCTCTATAGTCTTGCCTGATACTGCCTTATTTTTGTCAGAGCGTGGATCACTGACCAAAAACTATTTTGAGAATGCTGTTGAATTATTAAATAGAGAATACGACGCGATAAGAAGGCTTGCTGAGTTAAATGAACTTGTCTATAACGCCTCTTATAACTTTGTACCTCGTGTTGGTCAGCGCTACCATCTTTATCAGAAAGTTGATGGTGGATACCTGCTAAGTATGATTGAAAATTGGAAGGCACACGAGTTCATAGTATCTTTAGAGTATACCGCCGACAGCGTTTGGAAAGATGTTACATCCCTTTAGAATCTGCTCCTACAAATAGCAGCGCATTCTAGCCGGCTCAATTATATTGATTAACTAACTGATCTTAAAACGAGTATCGTAATGCATTTCCTTTTCTTCAAACACCTCAGAAACATGATTGAAAACATTACAAGACCTGATTGGCTTTGCATATAAATGTAGTGAAAACCCTCGGCTATTGCCTATGTTCTTTAAACTATGAACGCCTAAGAAATCCGACATATAGCTAACGGCGCCACTGGTAGCCATCTTTGATAGGCTTCTTTTAACGTTAGATTGATCTCGTTCATAGATTATCTCTTCAAATTGACTGTCCATAAAATACACCCAACATTCTTCTCCTCCATGATCATGGATAGCTGTCATTTGGCCCGGTTCCCAACACAGTAAAATTAGTTCAAAACGCTCATTGAACTCTAAACAGTTTCGGGTGTGGCTGATAGGCGAAAAAGTGGCATAAGGCAATATGTCAGTTTTTGTTAGGGATAGATGTTGCGGAATGGATGCGAACTGGCCGCTCGGAGTGTCTTTAAGCGTCTCGATTAATTGAGTAAGGCTAGTGATAGCTCCATTTGGTTTGCCAATGCTTTTATTATTAGACTCCAAAATTTAAGATCCTTTTTGTTTTCAGAGTGACTCATTTAAATGAGTTGATATCATATAAATAGAGTATGTAAAAAGACTATTAATTGCTACTTAATTTAATTAAAGCTCTGATTTAAGGCCGGCTAGCCAATAGAGTAGGTCTTTAAATACGTCGGCCCGGTTGGTTTCATTGAGGATTTCATGTCGGGCCTCCTCATATAAACGCACATCGACTCTTTTGATTCCGGCTTGAATTAGCGCGCACTTCAACTTTTCAATGCCTAGGCCTTGCTTACTTACAGGATCAAGAGCGCCAGATATCAAATAGATAGGCAACGCTTTATCGATCGAGGCCATAGCTTCTGGGCGCGACAAATCAGCCATCCCGGCAAGAAAATCACACCAAGATTGGGTTGATAGCGGGCCACCGCAGTAATAATCGTCGACATACTGATCAACGACTTTTTCATCTCTGGACAACCAGTCACTGACTGTGCGGTTAGGCTTGAAAGCGTTATTAAACGAACCAAAGGATAATTTCTCTAAAACACTACTGGGATTTCGAAGGCCAAGCCTCCAGCGCTCAAAATGAGCGACGTACGAAACACTTTTATACAATGAAGGAGTGTCGTAACTTGACCCAGATAGTATTAAGCCGCATAACTTATGGTTGAATGCGTCGGGAATTTGGCTGGCATATTTCTGGCAAAAGCGCGTCGCCATAAAGGATCCCATGCTATGACCCATTAAAATAAACGGCAGATCCAGTCGAGTTTCAATATGATTAATAAGTTGCCATTGGTCATCAACCATTTGTTCCCAACCATCGGCGTCAGCCAGATGATAGCTGCTGTCCATGGCTTTTCCTGTCTGACCGTGACCGCGATGGTCGCCTGCGGTAACTAAAATACCCTGCTGGTTCAAAAATTCTGCGAATTCTGCATAGCGAGCGCCATGCTCAGACATGCCGTGCATAATATGTAACCAAGCGACTGGGTGTTCTGGGACCCACTGACAATAGTGATGCTCACCTGGCTCTCCGCTGGAGAATGGCAGTGTCTTTTTTTCGAGTACACTCATATTTATGTCCTTCTTAGCGCAAGGTTAAAGCTCAAAATAGCGCTACTTTCTATATTTAGTAGTTATTTTAATACTAGCACAGCTTATGAATGTTATTAGATGACTGTGGTAACCTTATTTTTTTGTTGCTCCATCTGGGTACACCCTCCGAAAAATACTCTTTGGGCATATAATGTTGAGGATAAATGGACATTTAGGGGTGTCGCTTTTGGGCTGCCTAGGGTTGCCTTGCCAGTAACCTTAGACAAAAGCGAGGTCCAGATTTTAATCGGCTCGTTTCGGTCAGATCGTATGGGGGGCTTTAACCCTGAAAAATTAATCGAGAGAAAGTAAGGGGCAAGCTATTCTCATAACCGCCCCGATATCTTATTTTTATTAAGCTAGGCTGGGAGTCCCATACTTAGCCATTATTTTGTCTACCTTAGAAGGGCAGATGTTGACCTTTGATAGATCACCTTGAATATGGGGTAGTTCTAAGACACGTTTGTCCATAACCTTAAACCATAGCCATGGAATATAAGCCAACAAGTACATTCCAAAATAGCCATTAGGTAACTCTGGGATGTCGTCAAAATTCCGAAGGCTCTGGTACCGTCGTGCTGGATAAGCGTGGTGGTCTGAGTGTCTTTCAAGATGGAATAGCACCAGATTGGTGACAATATAATTGGCGTTCCATGAGTGATGAGGCGCACATCTCTCATACTTGCCATTTTCTTTTTTCGCTCTTAGTAAGCCGTAATGCTCAATATAATTCGCCAAGGTCAACTGAGACCAGGCCCAAAAATTGTGCATCAATAAAAAGGGCACCATGATCCAGCCGAAATAAGCGACTAGAGACCCTTGCAGCAAGATACTGATGGCATACGACTGTAAGATATCATTGTGGTGACTCCAAAATGAAAGGCCCGATTTGGTAAGTCGATCTTTCTCTAATTGCCAGCCTCTAACAAATGTGCCTGAAATTTCCCGAATAGCGAAGGCGTACAGGGACTCACCTAGTCGTGAACTCGCTGGGTCTTCTGGTGTCGAGACTAAAATATGGTGGCCTCGATTATGTTCAACCGAGAAATGGCCATAGGCTGGCACGGCTAAGACAATTTTGGCTAACCATTTTTCTATTTTAGTGTTTTTATGGCCTAACTCATGCGCGGTGTTGATGCCAATACCGCTGTAACTGCCAGCGACTAAGGCAACGACCACCAAAGACAAAATACTTAAGTCAAACGTACCAACTACCCAAGCGAATGCTAACAACACAATAAAATGCATTGGTACTGTGAGATAAGTGAGAATTCTGTAGTACCTGTCTTCTTCAAGCTGCGGCACTAACTCTTCCGGAGGATTGCTGTTGTCTGCGCCAATAGCCCAATCTAATATTGGTAAAAGAATATAATTGATCGCTAGAGGGATAGCCAATAGAGCTTCGATACCAGTTTGTGAAAACCAATAAATACTCATCAGCGGCATTAGTGGAAATGTTATTGACATAAACCAAAGATATCTTTTTTTGTCGGTGTAGCTTATCTCGCCTTTTTCAGGGTGGTTCATTGAATAAGTGGCCATTCCTATAATCCCTTAGCTAGTGTTATTTTGTCTTATAGGGAGATTATAGTTGACAGTTAGTTTCTTGGGAGGGTTAAATAGCGTCAATATAGGGTTCTTTTACCGTCAACTTAGAGTTCTTTTACTGGCAAATGTCAGATTTTTACGCTCACATTTAGGTGTTAGTTTATGTACGGAATCATTTTGCCAGAACTTATAGGGTTGCTAAGGGAGCAAGGAGTTACCGAAGATGAGCTTCTGAAAACTACCCAGCTAGACGCTATTGATTCCACACAGCCGTTTTTTTTAACCAGTCAACAAGCAGATATCATTTGCAGTAATGCGATCAAATTGTCAGATGATAAAGCCCTTGGGCTCAAGCTTGGGGTCAGGTTAAATATGGTGGCATTGGGGATATTAGGTTATGCGTTGATGACTAGTGACACGGTTGGGGACACGCTAAAATTATTACTTAGATATAATCAAGCGATACTCCCGAGTATGACTATTGACCTAGTTGCGAATCAGAGCGGGATTATGTTAGTTGGTAAAGGGCGGCATTTACCCAAAGAACTAGAGAGATTTTATGCTGATACGCTCTACTCGGCAGTGGTCCATAATTTACGTATCTTAACGGGTGAGGTAAACGTCTCTTTTAGCTTAGGTCTAGATTATAGTGCGGGAGAAGATGCGGAGCTATATGCCTCTGTATTCGGTTCGAAAGTAAGTTTCATGTCGGACAAGCCCGGTCTTGCGTTCGGTCTGGATGGCTTGGCAACCAGCATCTCTACGTCGAACCCGCTAGCGCAAAACATTTTCCAAAGAGAGTGTGATCGTATTATGTCGGCTGACAATCAACTTGGCTTGGTCAGTGAGCGCGTAAAACAGATTCTTATAGGTGCAAGGTTAGACTTCCCCTCAAGTGCCTCAATTGCCGACAAACTGCATATGAGCGAGAGTACTCTGCAGAGGAGATTGGCAAAAGAGGGATGTCGTTTCCAAGAGCTTCTCGATCAGGTTAGATACCGCTTAGCGCTAGAATATTTACAGGGTACTCAGTTGCCAGTTACCGAAGTGGCTGTGCTTTTAGGCTACAGTAGTGCGGCCAACTTCCGGCGATCTTTTAAACGATGGAGCGGATTGACCCCTGTAGAAATTCGAAACCAAGTGAAGGTTTAGTAAGTCAGTTATTTAGTAATCCCACTGAATTGAATTTAATTGTTAATCGCATCCGTTATATAGGACAAAAATTCTGAGTCACTCCAGTCTAAAGGCTCTAACGTTGCATGGTAATTATCACCCGTTCGGATAGAGCTTGATCCCACCTTGGTGTAGAGGCTATTTCGCACAATCACCAAGTCCAACTCAGGGAATATGTAGATATTATTTTTATTTAAGCCTTGTGAAGAAAAATACCCAGCTGATGAATTCACCCACCATTGCAGAGCGTAATTTTGGTTGTCTGTACCCGTTGGCACAGTTGTTGATTCTTTAACCCATGCTTCAGAAACAATTTGATCTTCTCCCCATCGACCATTGCGGGCATAGAGAAGCCCAAAACGAGCAAAATCTCTAGTTGTTGTGTCAATGCAACAATAGGTCATCGCATGGCCCAGTTCGTCTGTCCACCAATCAGCATTCATACCGATTTTTGAAAACAGATGCATGTCAGCGTAATCACGCACATTTTGTCCAGTCGCCGCTTCTAGAATACCGGCAAGTAGCATAGAGTCTGTATTTTGATAGGCCCAGTTGTTCGTTCGTGGCGTCGTTTCTGGCGTTCTATCTAGTGCGTAAGATAATTGATCACCATTGTGTCCGCCAGACGCGTAAATATTGGCATCACCATCGGCAGCTTGAGAAAGACCAGTGCGCATCTCTAAGATCGCTCTGACGCTGATTTCTTCTTTGTCTGTATTTACCCAAGGAGCGAGATAATTTTCGGCTGGTACATCAATCGAATCTATATAGCCTTGATCCATGGCTATGCCAACCAGAGCGCTTGCGAAGGATTTTCCAGTTGACCAGCTAGTTGCTAGGCTATTCTCAGACTCATCATTAGCATAACGCTCCCCTACAATTACGCCATGACGAATAATAACGACGCCTTGAGTATTTCGGGTACTTTTAAACGCGTAGTCTAAAGCTTGCTTAAGCCCTGATTCAGATATATTAACGTCAGCTGGTTCATATGTATCCCAGCTAACGCCAGGATATGTATTTGTGTCAGGCAGGTCATCAGTTGTTGGAGCAGGGGAGTCTGCAGCAATGGATGAAGAGTCTGAACCACCACAGGATGCTAGAGTTACTAAAATAAAAAATAAATATAGCTGTTTCATGCACCTGGTTCCTAACGAATTAATACTCTTATTATAACTTATCATTGTTCTCCAATTACACGTAAAAAAAGTGCTTTTGGGTCAACATCTGGTCCCTATACTGACTGAGTACCATACGTTTGCATTCATGCTTTAGTTTGGTACAAATTGCTTTTACACACGTATCTAAACCACTTGTGGCAAAAGGTACGTCTAGTTGGAAAAGTTTAAGCAGTTTTGTGAAGATGATTTATCACGGATCATAGAAATGGCGTGGGAGGATAGAACACCTTTTGAGGCGATCGAGCTGAATTTTATGATCGATGAATCTGCCGTCATCACTATTATGCGGTCAGAGTTAAAGTCTCGGTCTTTTCGCTTATGGCGAAAGAGGGTGTCTAGACGAAAAACTAAACATTTGGCATTGCGATCACCTGAAGTGAGTCGTGGTTATTGCCCAACGCAATATAAACAAAGATAGGAGATAGTCTCATATGGGTAGATTGACGGGGTTAATCGGCGGCATGGCATGTTTGAGTTTGAGTATGATGGCTAGCTTTATAGGGGCGGACGAAATAATGATTGATAATTTTGAGCCTGACTCAGAAGTTCGCTGGGATTATTTCAGTGATCAGGTCATGGGTGGCGTATCTGAGGGGTCTGCGCGCACGGGTATTGACAATGGTGAAGCCTATGCACATATGACTGGTGACGTTAGCACGGCCAACAATGGAGGTTTTATCCAATTGCGAACTCGTTTAGCCGTAGGCGCTGATAAGAATGCTGCAGGAATCTACGTCAAGGTGCGAGGAAACAGTCAAAAGTACTACATTCATCTGCGTACGAGAGGCACTATGCTACCTTGGCAATACTACCAGGCCGCGTTTGATGTTACCGAGGACTGGCAGACCATAAAATTACCCTTAGACAGCTTTAAGCCCTCTGGTTCTTGGTTGAGAAAGACAGCGTTACCTAAGTCGATACGCAGTATCGGGATTGTTGCTTATGGGCGAGACCACAAAGCTGATATTCAAATTGGTGAAATTGGCTTTTTTTAGTTAATTTACCTAAACCAAAAATAACCTAGTCTGATATTTTAGAACGTGCAGCAAAAATTGCTAGTTGTTCTTCTGTGGCTGGAGATTGGTATTTTGCTTTCCATTCAGGAAAGGGTATACCGTAAATAATTTCACGTGCTTGTTCATAGTCGATCTCGGTTTGCTGCTCTGCTGCTGAGGAGACATACCACTTGCTTAAACAATTTCGGCAAAAGTTAGCAAGATTCATCAAGTCGATGTTTTGTACGTCTTTGTTTTCATCAAGATGTTTCAGCAAGCGGCGAAACACAGCTGCTTCCACTTCAGTTTTGGTGGTTTCATTCATCATCTATCGAGTCCGATAAGGTGGTTGTTGGTGGGGTAGTGTAAACGAATTGATGTGAATTGAAGAGCCCTGATGGGTAATTCAAACGCCTGATTATTGGACATGAATGATGATGTTTTACATGTAAAGGAGCGGTTCATTGTTAATGTTTTGTGATACTCTTGCCGCTAAACAATTATGACCTCCGATACGCACTGATTTTGGGCCTTGCAGCCTGGTTAAGGGAACAATAATGACTATACATACATCTCTTTTGTCGATGATTGGCAACACGCCAATGCTAAAACTCACAGCGTTTGATACTGGCCCTTGCGAACTGTTTGTTAAACTCGAATCACAGAATCCTGGAGGCTCAATAAAAGACAGGGTAGGTCTGGCGATTATCGAGGAGGCAGAAAAGTCAGGTGAATTAAAAGCTGGCGGGACCATCATTGAAGCCACTGCTGGTAATACCGGTATCGGACTAGCGTTGGTAGCCGCTATCAAGGGATACAAAATTATTTTGGTGATTCCAGACAAAATGAGCCGTGAGAAGATTCTCCATCTGGAGGGGTTGGGAGCTGAAATTGTTTTAACTCGTTCTGATGTGCCAGAAGGGCACCCTGAGTATTACCAAGATTTAGCTAGAACAATTGTTGCCAAGACGCCGGGTAGTTTTTTAGCCAACCAATTCTCTAACCCTGCTAATCCAATGATTCACCGTACTACCACAGGGCCTGAAATTTGGGATCAGATGGATGGGAATATCGATGCAATGGTAGCAGGTGTGGGTTCTGGTGGGACAATCACCGGTTTAGCAGAGTTCTTTAAAGAAAAGAATCCAGACATTCAAATGGTGGTCGCAGATCCTGAGGGATCTATTGTTGCAGATGCCGTTATTAAAGGATCATTTTCCTATGAGGGTGGCTCGTGGCTTGTTGAAGGGGTAGGTGAAGATTTCATTCCAGATAATTTAAACGTCGACTTACTTGATGATGCTGAAGTGGTGACCGACAAAGAAGCGTTCCAAACCTTACAGGTGTTGATAAGAGAGGAGGGGGTTTTGGGAGGTTCGTCTACAGGTACTTTGGTTGCGGGCGCTGTGAAATGGTGCCAAAAGCAGACTAGTCCCAAGCGCGTAGTCACCTTTATTTGTGATACGGGTAATAAGTACCTTTCAAAGGCATTTAATAAATCTTGGTTGCATGACAATGACTTGTTGGAAGTTCAGACAGCGGGTGATGTAACCGACTTAATTAATCGTCGCGCAGACCAGGGCGATATGATTAGCGTCTCTGTCTCAGATACCTTGCTTACGGCCTATAAAAGGATGAGAGCATCGGACATTTCTCAAATACCTGTACTTGATGGCGAGCAACTTGTCGGTGTTCTAGATGAAGAAGATTTACTGTTTAATGTGAGTAAAAGCAAGACGGCTTTCACACAGCCGGTTACCGACTTTATGGTAACAGACCTAGATGTACTGCCGGTAGGTGCTTCAGAAGAGGATCTGCTAAAAACATTAACTCAAGGCAAGGTTGCTATTATTTATGACGGGGATACCTTTGTGGGCTTTATTACCAAGGTAGACCTTATTAATCATTACAGAACAAAGCTTAGCAAAGACTAGAGACGACTATGAAAAATAGCACAAAAAATAAGGGTTTTGAAACCAAGGCAATTCACGCAGGCCAGCAACCCGATCCAACGACAGGCGCAATTATGACGCCTATTTATGCCAGTTCTACTTATGTGCAAGATAGCCCTGGCGTACACAAAGGTTATGAATACTCCAGAAGCCATAACCCCACTAGAAAAGCCTTAGAGGATTGTATTGCCGCTCTTGAAAATGGGTCTGGCGGCTTTGCATTTGCCTCAGGAATGGCTGCCACAGCGACTATATTGGAGATGTTAGATTCGGGAGACCATGTGATAGCCATGGATGATCTCTATGGCGGAACCTATAGGTTATTTGAGAATGTACGCAAGCGCTCTGCAGGCTTGGAGTTCACCTTTGCTAACCTGAGTGATTTAAATAAGCTAGAAGCCTCGCTTCAAGAAAACACTAAGATGATTTGGGTGGAATCACCCACCAATCCGCTTCTCAAGCTAGTTGATCTACAGGCTATTGGTGAGTTTGCTAAAAAACATAATTTGATTGCGGTCTGTGACAACACTTTTTGCTCACCCTATGTGCAAAAACCACTCGACTTTGGTTTTGATATTGTCGTGCACTCAGCAACAAAATATCTCAATGGTCATTCTGACGTGATTGGTGGCATTGCAGTGTGCGCTCAAGGTAGAGACGATTTAGTAGAGCGGATGTTTTACCTATCTAATGCGATCGGATCGATCATGAGTCCTTTTGATAGCTTTTTGGTGTTGCGGAGCCTAAAGACTCTTGCTGTGCGTATGGAGCGACATTGCAAAAATGCTATGCAAATAGCGACTTATTTGGAAAGTCATTCAGCGGTTGAGAAAGTTTATTACCCTGGCCTTGAAAGTCACCCTCATCATGATTTGGCAAAACGTCAAATGAACGGATTTGGTGGCATGATAAGTATTGTCTTAAAGGGTGGTTTAGCCAGTGCCACTGCATTTCTTGAGAGTACCGAGGTGTTCGCTCTTGCTGAAAGCTTAGGTGGTGTAGAAAGCCTGGTGGAGCATCCAGCAATCATGACTCATGCGGCGGTTCCTGAGGCTATACGTAATGAAATTGGTATTGTTGATGGTTTGGTCAGGCTTTCAGTCGGGCTCGAAACTTTAGACGACTTGATGGCTGACTTGAATAGTGCATTGAAGGCCATATAGGCCTTCTTGCGCAGACACTTACTTTGTGTTGACTACATTTCTTCATGGGCATTGATAAATGCCTGTGCCGCTTCGACACCACCAGCATTAATGACATTACTATACCCAAGCTGGTCTAAAATCGTCTTGGCTTTTCCTGACCTATTGCCACTCTGGCAGTAAACATAAATTGTTTTATCTTTGTCCGTTGTCAGGGCGCTGATTTGCGAGCCTATGTCCTGCCATTCGATATGATTAGCTTTGTCGAGGTGGCCCGTGTTGTATTCTGCAGGAGTTCTTACATCTATAATCATTGGCGAAGGCCCTTGGTCTGATATTGCAAATGAAAAGATAGATAATAAAATTATCGTTAGTAATATTGCTTTCATTTTTGCACCTGTTAAATTAATGCTCTAGTGTCTATTTTATACGCAGTAGGTTTCTTTGAACAAGGTTAAACGACTATCTTAGATTATGCGGCCAATAACGGGGTTATAGGAACTATATGTGGCCTAGTGTTAACGCGATGTCTGTTTGCAGTTCGAGGTTTTGTTTCAACTGGAATAACTTATGATACATTTGGCTGGTTCAATTTTAAGTGGGTGAATTTAAAACAACGGAGTATGATTTTGTATTGCTCCCATAAGTGAGGAAATATAATGTCAAAGTTAGGATTTAAAAATCTTTTTATTGCCACATTGCTTCTTGTTTTATCTAGCTATTCTTTCAGTGCCGACATTACCATGCCGTTTGGCGAAAAGGCATTCGAAATTTATAAGACGTCAGTGGAAATGCGTACTGCAGAGGGTCAAAGGCAAGTGCCTACATTGGCACGATATTTAGCATCAGAGTTTAAAAAAGGTGGCTTTCCTGAAGCGGATATACATGTGCTCGAGATAGAGGACACTGCGGCGCTTGTGGTGAGGTATCGGGGTGATGGTTCCTTAGGTAAAAAGCCGATTAGTATCTCAGCCCATATGGATGTTGTTGACGCCTTGCGTGAAGATTGGGATCGCGATCCTTTCACCTTAGTTGAAGAAAATGGCTATTATTTTGGGCGTGGTACGGTTGATGATAAGTTAGGTATGACCGCAGTTACCGCCGGGTTTTTGCGGCTTAAAGCTGAAGGATGGGTGCCTGGACGCGATCTGATTATCGCCTTTTCTGGTGATGAAGAAACCACCATGAACAGCACCAAGGCACTGGTCAATGAGTATCGAGCGCTCACTGACAGCGAATTTGTTTTAAATGCTGACGCCGGTGGAGCATCGATTCCTGAATCAGGTGGTCGACCCGCGAGTTTTGGAATGCAAGCAGCGGAAAAAACCTATGTTACTTGGGATATGACGTTTCGTAATCCCGGTGGACATAGCAGCCGGCCGAGAGAAGACAATGCCATCTATGATCTTGCTCAAGCTTTGGCCAAGATTCAGAGCTATAAGTTTCCGGTGAGTTATAACGATCTGACTTTGGCTTATTTTAAGGGCACAGGCGCTCGTACTGCAGGAAAATTAGGTAAGGCAATGCTGAATTTTTCCGCTAACCCAAAAGATTCCACTGCGATTGAAATACTGCGGGCGAATAGCAGCTTTGTGGGTACTTTAGGAACCACTTGTGTAGCCACAATGCTTAGGGCTGGTCATGCCGAAAATGCCTTACCTCAGTCCGCTACAGCCACTGTTAATTGTCGTGTATTTCCTGGCACGGGTGTTGAAGAAACACTCAGCCAACTTAAGGTTACAGTTAATAACCCAGCAGTTGAGTTTGTGCTGTTAGATGAAGTTACTGAGACCGATGCCTCGCCTTTGCGCCAAGATGTCATAGTGGCCTTGCAGAAAGCCATTGATGTTAAATATCCTGGATTAGCAATCATCCCCAGCATGTCCTCGGGCGGCACGGATGGTATGCACTTTAGGGCCGCAGGAATTCCTAGTTACGGCGTAAATGGCCAATATAGTAAGTCAAGCGACAGCTTCTCTCATGGTTTGAATGAACGCGTATTGGTCGAAAGTTTTTACGATAACATTGCGCACTGGTATGTACTTTTGCAAGCAGTTGCTGGGAAGGACTAACGCGGTAGTTATTATAAACATTGGAAAAGTTTTCAGCATCGCTAATCAAATCTTCTACCGGGCCTTGTCTGTCTGCACATCACGACGGGCACTCGCGATCTGCTATTTAGCCAAGCTATGAGTCTGAGAGAGCAGGATGTTGTCGTTGATCTGCATGTTTGGGACGATCTATGGCATGTCTTTGAATGGGGCGAACAATTGCCTGAGGCCCAGGAGTCCGTGGGTCAGATTGCTAAATTTCTGACAGAACACATGGGCCAAGACTTTACCGGCTGATTTATTTCGACCTTGCTCGAGGGCTATAAGCCGTGCAAAGTTTTGGTTTCAAGAAAATCTTCTAACCCCATTACTCCGCCTTCGCGACCATTTCCTGATTGCTTGTAACCACCAAAAGGCGAACCATAATTGTAACCCCCTCCATTGACGTGCACGGCTCCAGCTCGCAGCTGAGCGGCAACACGTATGGCTCGTGTCGCATCGCCAGTCTGGAGATAGGCAGCCAGTCCATAGGGGGTGTCATTGGCAATAGCTATTGCTTCGGCCTCATTCTCGAACGGAATGATAACTAGAACCGGGCCAAAGATTTCTTCTTGGGCTATACGCATGTCATTTGATACATCTGAAAATACAGTGGGTTTAACAAACCAACCCGTCTCAAACCCCTCAGGCTTACCTAGGCCGCCAGTCAAAAGAGTGGCGCCTTCCTCGATGCCAACACTAATCATTGCTTGCACTCGATCAAACTGAATACGATCAAAAAGTGGCCCAAGGTGATCACCCTCTAACTCTGGATCACATACTTTTATTGCTTCTGCGGCGCGTTTTGCAATGTTTACTACTTCCTCGTAGCACTCGCGCTCCACTAAAAGCCGTGTCGGCGCATCACAGGATTGGCCGGTGTTCAACATACACTCACTTACTGAAGCTGTTATCTGTGACTCAAGATCACAATCAGTAAATACAAGATTGGGAGACTTACCGCCAAGCTCTAAGGTTACACGTTTAATTGTCTCTGCAGCGTCGCGAGTTATTGCTCTTCCAGCGCGCGTCGAACCGGTGAAGGACATCATCTGAATATCCTCATGAAGCGATAGGGCAGAGCCAACAGTCTCTCCATCACCATTAACAAAATTGAAAACCCCCGGTGGATATCCTGCTTCATGGATAATTTCAGCATAAATCATGGCAGAGATTGGCGTGTGCTCCGAAGGTTTAAGTACACAGGTACACCCAGCTGCAAGCGCGGGTATAACTTTGAGCACAATTTGGTTGATGGGCCAATTCCAGGGGGTAATTAGGCCACAAACACCAATCGGTTCACGTATTACGATATCCCCGTTAGAGAGTGTTTGTTGCTCTTCAAGATTCTCTAATGCGTCTATGAAACTATCAAGATGACCAATTGCCGCGTCGGCTTGGGCATCTCGGGACATACTAATGGGCGCCCCCATTTCTATTCGCATAGCTTGGGCTAAATCTTCTAACCGCTTTTCGGTCACCTCTTTTAATCGATACAATAAGGCCAAGCGCTCTTCTTTAGTGGTCTGTGAGAAGCTTTCAAATGCTTTTTTAGCAGAGGCTACAGCGATGTTAACGTCGGTTACATTTCCTAGAGTTATCGTACCAACCTGTTCTTCAGTGGCTGGATTTAAGACGGGTAAAGTTGTGGTTGAATCTGGAGTGACCCAACGACCATCGATATAAAAGTTTTTAAGATTTTTCATTATATGTTCATCTCTAGGTTAGGAAGCTTTAGTTAACGCAGTTTTGTCCTTGTCAGGGCTGACCATCAGTGTAGTAGTTGCGAATTTCCGCCCTACAAATATACCACCCAGAGTCATTGCAGCCTATTGCAAAAACCGCTGAGTGATGAGCTGGTAAATTCTGTTTTCTTGTCTATCCTAGAACTCTTGCTATTTCTTTGTCATAGGCTTTCATATCGAAATAATCTCGCCAATTTGAAATTAATCCATCGTGAAATTCCATTACACCCATTACAAGGATATTCATCCACTGGCCATTTATCTCAAAGCGATCAGTTCTTTCTGTTAAAACAGTTCCATTAGAATCTTCGGCAATATTATGAACTATCCATTCAATATTTGAGGCCATCTGAATAAATGGTTCCAGATAAGCTCTAATTTCATCATGTCCTTTTTGAGGATCCACAGGGATATTATGATAAAAACAATCTTTAGTCATTGACCCCATAATCTCTTCAAGATCACGATTATTCCAATGTTCTATAAACTTTAAAACTCTGTCAGTGTTACTCATTTCTTCCCCAGTTTATTAGCGATAGTGTAGGAGCCAATATTACTTTGTATCATAACGTAGAAGAACCTCTAGCATCGCTACATCGTTTGGTGCCAAGGGCGCAGAAAAATTAGTGAAGCTGAGAGGCAGGTAAAATTTATGTGTAGTAGTTTATTGGAAGCTTGGGTCCATTTGACCCTTCAAGCATCCAAGAATAAAGGGAAAAGTATCGGTAATAAAGTATCCATAGACTCCATTTATTTGCATGCCGTTGCATTCATCTAGATCACCGAATCCATCTATGTACTCATAATCTTGGCGGTAGGTTCCATCATAATTTCCCTCAGGCGTGGGGTAGCCACTAACGGGTGCTCTATCGCCACTCTTTAAACGATAACTAGACTGGGCTTTACGGACTGCTCCATTATCATTAAACCAAGAGCCAAAAATAGGGAAGCCATCAGCAGCAAAACCCACCACGGGTGATTCCACAGCTGTTTCGGCAGAAAACAGCGCATTTGGCGTAGCATGGTAGTGATAACTCCCGCTCGGTTGAACATGCGCATTGTGGCTGTCTACCGCAAAACCATTTGCAGGAAACATAGGATCAAATCGCCAGGGATTAGACATGTCACCGCATCCTGTTTTTTCGTTGGCCACTCTGAAGCAAGCTGCGGCAAGAAGATCAATTTTCACACCATTAAGCATTAAGCCATTATCCATGCCAATGGCTAGTTGCGTATTGGTACTTGCAAAGGTCGGTGCCGCGTTTATCTCATAACTTTGTGATTGTTCGGATAGATTGTTGGGGAAGCTTCTACTACCATCATTGAAATCATGATTAGGTACGCCGTTGGATTGCAGTCGGCATTTACTTCCTGCCTCTGAAATAGTCACATCCCCTGTAAACACAACGGAACGGAAGATGTCAGTCGCTGAGGCACTATAAGAGGCTATGTAGTCTTTACAGTTGCCACTTTGATTAGTGAAGATTTTGTTGGTTATATCAGTCACTTCAGTGCCTCCAGTATCAGTTTGTCTGATACCGTTTGCAATTTCAGACAGCTCAGAAACAATATCGGAATAGTCAGTACTGCCAGCAAGTAAGTTACTATTCTCAAATGGGTCGTTTTCTAGATCGTATAATTCTTGACCGGTTGCGGTACTGATAAGTTTATAGTTTGTATTTCTGACAGCCCATCCAGAGACATTGTCGCTTGAAAAATCACTATAGAGATAATCTCTATGGGCTGCATTACTGTTTGTCAGTAAATTTTTAAAGCTCTTACTATCTTCAATAGAGGATGTGGTATCGCCAGCCATACTTGCG
>Ga0209712_10001107_pt1 | contig 23141 bp, 22 predicted proteins | sample ArcOceMetagenome_FD_187443 | JGI IMG/M metagenome (GOLD analysis project Ga0209712, IMG submission 187443) | Marine eukaryotic phytoplankton communities from Arctic Ocean - Arctic Ocean - Greenland ARC118M Metagenome (SPAdes) (version 2) | ecosystem: Environmental > Aquatic > Marine > Oceanic...
GCGATCATGTAGTCTGATTGCCCTGATGATCTTGGGCGTCACATGGTTAGTCGCGAGCGGTGAGATAGACGTCAGCTTTCCAAATATTGCGGCCTTCGCAAGTATCATGACGGCTTATTGCATCAAGATTGGCGTACCGTGGAGCCTGACTATTTTCATTGCGCCAATTAGCGCCATTCCATTTGGTATCCTTAGTGCTGTTCTCATCAACACATTTAACTTTCCCGCGCTTATTGCCACCATTGCCGTTGCTTCTGTCGCCACTTCAGTGGCTAGCATCTTTAACAACGGGCAGCCTCTCTATCTCGCGCAATCCAGTGATTTCGTGGAATTCATTGTCTATGGCAAACTCTTTGGCATTTTTCCGATTCTCTTTCTCATCGTGCTTGCGCTCTTTTTGTTTGCTCAATGGTTGCAGAACAACACGACCATTGGTCAGCATCTCTATGCACTGGGTGAAAACCGAAGGGCGGCTCTCGAGGCTGGGATCAGCGAAAAACGTATCATTATGAACATCTTTGTTTTGTCCGCACTACTGGCGGGCGTAAGCGGGGTCCTGTTGGCCGCATCGTTTAGCTCGGGCCAGCCTAGAATTGGCGGTTCGTTTTTCATCGATGGTCTAACGGCAGTTTTTCTTGGGTCGTTGGTCATAATGTTTGGCCGCCCAAACGTTCTTGGCTCGCTCTTTGGGGCTGTCATAATCGCGACATTGAGCAATGGGATCACAATTCTCGGGATACCGTTTTATGCCGGAACAATCTCCAAAGGTTTGTTGATGGTGCTCTGCGTAGGTGTCATGGTTTGGCAGCGCTCAAAGCTGGCAAATACTTCAGCCTCTAGGGCAGGCTGAAAGGACACTGTCAGACTAAAAACTTTTAAATCCCCTTATTTTTATGAATAATCTAGACAGACGTGCAGATGTATTTCATTTCCATGTAATCGTCCATGCCGTGCCGGCTGCCTTCGCGGCCAAGACCGGACTGTTTGATCCCACCAAACGGCGCCACTTCGGTCGAAATGATGCCCGTGTTGATCCCGACGATGCCGTATTCCAGCGCCTCGGCCACTTTGGTGACGCGGCTGATGTCTTTGGCATAGAAATAGGATGCCAGCCCAAAGATCGTATCATTGGCAAGGGCGATCACGTTGTCTTCGTCTTCGAATTTGAACAAAGGCGCGAAGGGGCCAAATGTCTCGTCGGTGCTGACAACCATGTCTTTGGTCGCCCCTGTCACGATTGTTGGCTCGAAGAACAAGCCGCCAAGAGCGTGTGGTTTTCCGCCTGTCAGGACTGTGGCGCCTTTGGATAAGGCGTCATCGAGGTGCGATTGTACTTTGACGACTGCGGAAGGTTCGATCAGCGGTCCAAGCGTGGTGCCGTCTGTCATGCCATCGCCAACGAGCAGGTTCTCAACCGCGATCTTCAGCTTTTGTGCGAAGGCATCATAGACGCCCGCTTGCACGTAAATCCGATTGGCGCAGACGCATGTTTGGCCGTTGTTGCGGAATTTGCAGGCAATGGCGCCGATCACGGCCTCGTCCAGATCGGCGTCGTCAAACACGATGAACGGCGCGTTGCCGCCCAATTCCATCGAGCATTTCATGACCTGATTAGCGGCTTGTTTCATCAAGATGCGCCCGACTTGGGTTGATCCGGTGAACGACAATTTGCGCACAATCGGGTTTTCGCAGAACTCTTTGCCGATGCCTGATGCGTCGTTGGACGGCACGACGGAAAGCACGCCGTTTGGCACGCCTGCCTCTTGCGCCAGTTTGGCCATGGCGAGCGCTGACAGCGGTGTTTGGGATGCAGGGCGCACCACGAACGCACAGCCAGCGGCAAGTGCAGGGGCCACTTTGCGAGCGATCATTGCGTTGGGGAAGTTCCAAGGCGTGATCGCGGCTGCCACACCGATGGGCTGTTTAATCACGGTGATCCGTTTGTCGGCCATGTGACCGGGGATGGTTTCGCCATAGTTGCGCTTGGCCTCTTCGCCGAACCATTCGATGAACGACGCGCCGTAAGCGACTTCGCCACGCGATTCAGTCATTGGTTTGCCTTGTTCCGCGGTCATGATGATCGCAAGGTCTTCTTGGTTGGCCATCAGAAGGTCAAACCATTTGCGCAAGATATTAGAGCGTGCTTTGGCGGCCAAAGCGGCCCAGCCAACTTGCGCCTTTTTTGCTGCGTAAATGGCCCGTGCCACGTCGGCCCGATCAAGGTCAGCGACGGTTGCAATCACGTCCCCACGTGCGGGGTTGGTCACGTCAAAGGTTTTGCCAGATGCGGCCGCAGACCATTCGCCGCCAATAAACGCGTCTTCGCAGACCAGATCAGGGCGCTTCAGCATGGATTTGAGGTTGGTGATGTCGTCAAGCATGGTAGGCTCCTGTTCAGTTTTCCCCATCTGACCTTGCGCGGTCACGTTGGTAAAGCGCAAACCGACACTGGCATTATGAAAGGCCCAAACATGGACATGGATGATCGGTTCGCCAATGGCGCGTATATTGATGGTGCTGCGGATTATCCGGATCGTTGGAACACGCAAGCGGTGGGTTTTCGCAACAGAGTTTTGGCCGAGATTGATGTGCCATATGGCCCAAGCCCGCGTCAGGTGATGGACATTTTTCACCCTCACCGATTGTCCAAAGGCTTGGTGGTGTTTGTGCATGGTGGATATTGGCGGATGTTTGATAAATCTAGCTGGTCGCATTTGGCGGCTGGCCCTTTGGCGCATGGCTGGGCGGTGGCGATGCCGTCGTATGATCTTTGCCCTGATGTGCGGATTTCTGACATCACGGAGCAGGTGACAGCGGCGGTGCGTTTGGCTGCTGCCCGTGTGCCCGGGCCGATCCGTTTGACGGGGCATTCGGCTGGCGGACAGTTGGTCGCCCGACTTGCAGGGATGGATTGGGACGGCCGGTTGGCCCGTGTGGTACCGATTTCGCCGGTGACGGATTTGGTCCCATTGATGCAGACGAAGATGCAAGACGATTTTCAGTTGTCCGCAGATGAGGCGATGGCTGAAAGCCCAGTGGATGCCGCAGCGCCTGACGTGCCCGTGACCGTTTGGGTCGGCGCGAATGAGCGTCCGGTGTTCATTGAGCAAGCCCAAGCGTTGGGGTCTGCGTGGGGTTGTAGCGTAACCCTTGCCCCTGATCAGCACCATTTTAATGTGATTGATGGGTTGGCGGATGCGGATAGCCCGCTGACGCGAGCCCTGTTTAGCTAAACGTCCGCGCATAGCAGGGTGGGTCTTCGAACGGGGTGGACCGCGCAAGATAGACGGCTCTTGCAATTGCTCGCGCCATGCAGGTTGCTGCGGCGTGGCTGAGATGGAGCAAGTCGTCGCAGTCCACGTCCCCCATGCTTGCCGCGAAAATTAGGTCGCCGTCGACAGGTGTATGCGCAGGCACAATCGCCCGTCCGATCCCATCATGGGCTGCAGTTGCAAGGCGCGTGCATTGTGCTTGGGTCAGTTTGGCGTTGGTCGCAATGATCCCGATGGTGGTGTTGCGCCCGTCCCCTTTGGTTGCGGGCCGTCCTGTGGGGTAGGTTGGTGAGGGGCCGAGATTGCCGTACTCGCCATGGGCCTCAAATGGCGCCGCCCAGAAGTGTGGTCCGTCGCCGACCGTCACTGATCCGACGGCGTTGACCGCGACCAGTGCGCCGATGATAGTGTCGTCTGGCAGAGACATGCTGGCCGATCCAAGTCCGCCTTTTAGCTTGGCTGTGGTTGCCCCGAAACCTGCGCCTGCTGTGCCGAGAGCAAAGGTGTTACTGGCGGACGCAAGGGCCTGTGCGCCCAAAGCCGTATAAGGGTTTTCAAGCCAGTCTTTGTCACCGCCGTTCAGCAGATCAAACAGGATCGCGCTGGGTACAATGGGCACGCGTTGAGTGCCAACTGCAAAACCGCGTCCTGATGCGCGTAGTGCGTTTGCCACGCCGGACGCCGCATCGAGCCCCAAGGCCGACCCACCAGACAGCACAAGCGCGTCGACCTGTTCGACCAGTTTATCTGGCGCAAGCAGATCGGTTTCGCGTGTGCCTGGCGCGCCACCCATAACGTGTACGCCGCAGGTGAACGGCTGGGTTGCAGTCAGCACTGTGGTGCCAGTTTTTACATGGGTGTCATGTGCATTGCCGATCAGAATACCCGGCACATCGGTGATCAGATTGCGCATCATATGAAGGGCTTATGCACTGCGGTGTCCGGGTCACCTGTGTTTGGTGTGCCGCTGGGCTCAATCAACAAAAGATGTGCCTCACCGCGCGCTGTTGGTCGGTGCTCGACACCTGCGGGGACCACGCAAATTTCACCCGCATTCAGGGTCACAGTTTTGTCGCGCAGTTCAACATCGACCGAGCCGGACAGGCACAGAAACAGATCATCGGTGTTGGGGTGGCTGTGCCAGACAAATTCGCCTTGGACTTTGACCACCATGAGATCGTTGTCATTATATTTCCCGATGATGCGTGGCGACCAGTGGTCAGAAAACGTGGCCAGTTTATCCGCGAGGTTGACCTTTTTCATCAGACATCCACCACAATTGGGCCGATATAATACACGATTTTATTGGACGTCAGCACGTAGGGAAAACCGCCAAACGCGTCCTCGGTGATGATGATCAGCGTGTTGACGCCTTTCATCTTGGCGATTGTCCGGTCAACGTCTTTTGCGGGCAGAAAATCGGCAAGGCGGGTGGCGGGGTTGCGGTGCACGACTTCGACGAAACCGGTATCAATGAACGCGCTGGGTTGATCAAAGGTGATCTGTTCGGGGGCGTCGCCTTCGGCGTGAAAACAATAGGCCATCGCCGCGTCGGCATCTGTAAAATCGGCCGATAACAAGTGAATTCGCAGTTTGCCTTCTTGCAAGGCAGGCGGCAATTTGGGCTGGGGGTCCCCGTTCATCAGGGTGCGCAGGCGGGAAAATATATTCATAGGATACATCGTGCCGCCCAAGCGATCCGTTGTCAGCCCCAAAAATTCGCTTGCCAGATTGGTTGAGTTTGCACTAGCAGTTCCGCTTGAGCACATGACGATGGCGTCGTCACAGGTTTTATGCCGCTCGGGGCCTTTATTGACCTCTTAGTCCTGAACGCCGGGACCTTTCGGGGTCTGCACATCAGACCCCATCTATGTGAGGTCTATGCAATGACAACGCGTCCACAATTTTATCGGTTTCACCAAGGTGAAAAGCAGCTTCAGTTTTCTGATGCTGAGTTTGAGGCCCGCCTGACGGGTCTTCGAAAAATCATGTCTGATGCAGGCGTGCAGGGGGCTGTTTTCACGTCAATGCACAACATCGCCTATTATTCCGGCTTTTTGTATTGTGCGTTTGGCCGCCCTTATGCGCTGGTCGTCACTGCGACCGAAAGTGTCACGATTTCGGCGGGCATTGATGCGTCGCAGCCTTGGCGTCGCTGTCACGGCGATAACATTACCTATACCGACTGGGAGCGCGACAATTATTGGCGCGCTATCGTGTCTGTTACGGGAACCGGTGCCGTTGTCGGCATGGAAGGTGACCATCTGACATTACTGCAAAGCCAAAAGCTTGAGGCGTTCATGCAGCCTGCGCGGGTTGTCGACATCGCCCCTATGACGATGGTGCAGCGCATGCATAAATCGCAAGCAGAGCTGGACTTGATCCGCCATGGTGCCGGTGTTGCAGACGTCGGTGGCTTTGCCATTCGTGATGCGATTGACGTGGGTGCGCGTGAAATTGACGTGGCTATGGCTGGTCGTAACTCAATGGAACTGGAGATTGCCAAGCGGTTCCCCGATGCGGAATATCGCGATAGTTGGGTTTGGTTCCAGTCTGGGATCAACACGGACGGCGCACATAACCCTGTGACCGCAAGGCAATTGCGGCGCGGCGATATCTTGTCGCTGAACACGTTTCCGATGATCAGCGGGTATTATATCGCGCTGGAACGGACATTGTTTGTTGGCGAAGTCGACCCTGCGAGCCTGCGCATTTGGGAGGCAAATGTCGCCGCCCATGAATACGGGATGAGCCTGCTGAAACCGGGCGTGTCGTGCGCGGAGGTAACGGCCAAGATCAACACGTTCTTTGAGGAGCGCCAGCTGTTGCAGTACCGCACGTTTGGGTACGGCCATTCATTTGGTGTGCTGTCGCATTACTATGGCCGCGAGGCGGGCTTGGAGCTGCGCGAAGACATCGACACAGTGCTGGAGCCCGGCATGGTGATTTCGATGGAGCCGATGTTGACCATTCCAGAAGGCCAGCCTGGTGCCGGCGGTTACCGCGAGCATGATATCTTGTTCATCACGCAAGACGGGAACGAGAATATCACCAAATATCCATTTGGGCCTGACTTTAACGTGGTTGGTTAAACTAAGAATTGGGGCATCGGCGTCACGGTGCCCCGTGTTTCACGCTGCTCACTATGCGTTGAATTGTAACTGGAGTTTTGTACTCTATTGTAAGTGCTAATAATTATTTTTGGTAGTGGCTGACAATGACCATTTCTACAAATTTTACGCGTCGTTCATTCGGAGCGTTGATGCTTGGATCGACCGCAGCTTGCGCGTTGCGGCAACCAGAGCCGATCCCCGTCAAGATCATCTTGCCGAGCTTTCTGGATGAATATGAGCCGTTGTTTGATGCGGGCTTTGACCTTCCGGGCATTCCGGTAGAGTACACAACGGGCATCAACCGGCGCATGTCGGGGACCTATCTTGGCGAAGCACCTAAAAATTCAATCGACGTCGATCCCTATGCGAAGTTTTTGTATCACGTCAAAGGCGACGGGACCGCTGTACGCTATCCTATTAGTGTCGGTCACGCTGGTCGTAGTTTTCGCGGAACTGGCGTTATTCGGTTGAAAAAGCAGTGGCCCGGATGGAGCCCGACGCAAAATATGCTGCGCACGGAGCCTGAAATTTACGGCCCATTCCGTCGCGGTATTCCGGGTGGATTACGCAGCCCGCTTGGCGCGCGTGCCCTGTATTTGTTTCGCAATGGGCGTGACACATATTACCGTATTCACGGAACAAACGACCTCGGATCGATTGGTAACTCAGGAAGCGCGGGCTGCATCCGCATGTTCAACCAAGACATGATCCATCTGTATGATGCGGTCGAAAAAGGGATCAAAGTTCTGGTTCGGTCTGAAGACGAATCGCTGCGCGTTGATCCCGAAAACTATAACCGCGGTGTGGAACTACCTGCCAAACAGATCGATCCAGACATGATTTACGGTGAAGAGGCGCTGGCAAATGATCAACCGCCGGATTTTGATGCGGTGGACCCCAATGCGCCAATCATAGAATCTAACGTCCCACTTTGATAAAAAGCTCTGTAGCCCCAAGGTTACGGTGGATAGCGCTGCCCGTCTGTTTGATATTCGCCGGATCACGATCGAGGCCGATACGACTGAGGGAACTGTGCGCACGGCGGCCAAGCTGCGCGGTTTGATTGATCAGTTTAAGGCTGAGGATGATGCTTGGTTTGATGATGTGTTGATTGGCCGGATGATTGGGCTCGCCAAGGAAACAGGCGATGTGACCCGCAATTCTGTGACGCTTGATCAGATGCGTTTTGATCAGATGAATTTTTGGACTGCGCATTTTGGCGGCATGTATGTGTTTCGCGGCGTGGAGCATCCGGCTGTGATTGCCGCAGGTAACAAGAATGTGTTCGGGCGGATACCGGTGGACCACGTGTTTGATGTGTCGGATCGGGCGGCGATTGCTAAGTTCCTGACGCTGAATGATTTAGTGGAGCGGATTGTCGAGGCGCGCGGTTTGGACGCCGCTGCGATCTTGCATCAAAAGATGGATTTCATCGTTGCCTCTGTTGCCGCTGAGATGGGCGAAGATTTGGCTGGGGCAACCCGCCGTGATCTGCGCCAGCTTGGGCGGCGATATGCAGACGATTTACCTGCAGCGTGGCAGGGGCTCGCGGCGCTTGTGCGCTGGGCGGAGGAAGACGGGCCTTGGCCGCGCATCACGTCGGACCATGATGCGTATTTTTATACGCTGCGCGCCAGAGACCACGGTGACGCTGATTTGGTGAATATGCTATTGGCAGAGCTGTGCCCGCTGGACATTCGGCAGTTGTTTATCTGCCATAAGGCTGCGTTTTATGCGGCCTATGCAGCTTGGCCGGATGAAAAGCGCGCTTATGTGGTGGACTTTTTGGATCGCGAATACCAAGTCGATAAGGCAGGCACGCGCGCCGCTTTGTTTGGCCATGATGCGCCGCTGGAAGAGCCTGCGCTGCAAAAACGTGATATGATCAAAGCGGTTGGTCCGTGGGGCGCTGTGCGCAGGAGGTAAGTGATGGCATTTGTACGGTTGGTTGTTTTTGGGTTTCTGGCGCTGAGCGTTATTTACCTATCGGTCGCAGTTTATTCGCGGTCAGTGCGGCGTGAAAAGTTGGAAAAGGCATGGGCCGAAGATAACCCAGCCAGCACCGATACGTCCGCCCACGATGCATTCGTTGCAAAAGGGATTACGGACTATAACGCGTCTTACCGCCCCAAGCTGATTGCGCTGGTTTATGTTGTGCCCACGGTGATCGTGGCTGGCATCGTTTATATAACAAATACGAATTGAGGGCCTAAAAATGCTACGTTTGAAAATCGCCTTTCGGGTTTTGGTTTTTGTGACCTTTGGCTTGCTGTTGCATTATGTGTTGCCTCAGCATGATGTTGTCCGGATCGGATCGACCGAAGTCATTCGCACGGATTTTAGTGGGTTTAACCGGATGTTTTATGCCCAAGCCGATAGTGGTGGTGTTGAGCAGCCAACCCGCGATTTGCGCTTGATCAATACTGATAAGAAAAACACGTTTTTTTTGGGGTTTGTGGCCCGCGATACCACTGAGGTCATGGTCTACCGCAACGAGGATACGGGTTGGATTTGGCCGCCGTATTTCAAGTTCGACAGTTCCGATCTGCAAGCCGAAGCGTCGAGCGTTGCCCGTGGTGATAGTTGGGCTGTTTTGACCCATTATGGCTGGCGCGTGCGCTGGGCGTCGATCTATCCCAATGCGATTTCTGTGCGGATTGTGGACAGCCCTGACGTGCGTATCATCCCGTGGTTCAACATATTCTTCTTTGTTTTCTTGGTCGCCGGGATCGCATTTTTGCGTGCGATGTGGATGCAGTTTCGTGAACGCGCGGTTGACCTGTTGTTGGACACCGCCGGTCATCACTATGACGAGGCAAGTGCGGGCATGGCGAAGCGGCGTGGTCGCATGCTTCGCTGGCTTGATACGTGGCGCGCCAAGGACAAGCGTTGACCCAAAGGTGGGCTGCGCCCACGACATATTTGGTTTTGGGGGCCCACATGAGGCCCCCGATCGATATATAGTTGGCGGCTACTCGCCGTATGGGATCCAGATGTTTTTAACCTCTGTCGCGGACATCAAATAGTCACGCGGGACCGGCGTCCCTGACGGTGCCCACGTCCGTTTGAGGTTGCCCGCGCTATTGGCTTCGATCATCGCGGTGTTGCTGGCGCTGCCCAAATTCCAAACCGCATCCACATCCAAATGATCGCTCAGCGTTTTGCCAAGCTCTGAAGGGTTGCCGGTTACGATGTTCACGACGCCGGCTGGAACATCACTGGTTTCAAGCAGTTGGATCAAATCCGTTGCCGCAAGTGGAAATGCGTGGCTTGGGACTAGCGTTGTCCGGTTGCCCATTGCGATTGCCGCGGCCATTGGCGTGATGACTTCCAGCAGCGGCGCGTCACCGCATAGGATGCCGATATTTCCGACAGGTTCTTTCATCGCAAGTGCCACCCCGCGAATGGGAACGCCGTGCGCTTGCCCGTCGTATTTGTCGGCCCACGCCGCATAGGTAAAGAGCGCGTTGATGCTGTCTTGGACTTCTTTGGCACCGGATTTTCCAGTGAGCGCGCTTATCCGTTTGCTAAATTCGTCCGCCCGCACAGACAGGTTTTCAGCAAGGAAGTATAGTATTTGGGCGCGTAGGTGCCCAGTGGTTTTGGACCATTTGCTAGCCCCGTTCATTGCCTCAACGGCGTTGCGGATGTCCTTGCGGCTGCCGGTGGATACGTGTCCAAGCAATGCGCCTTTGGGTCCGTAAATCGCGTCTGAATATCCGCTATCGGGGCGTGTCTGTTTGCCACCAATATACAGCTTTGCGGTCCGGTCCAGTGGATCTGTTGGTGTGTCGGCACCAGCGTACGGCTCTGCCGCTTTGCGCGGCTTGGCTGATATTTTGGGTTTGGTGTAACCCGCCAGTCCTTCCCAGCCGCCCTCACGCCCAAAGCCGCTTTCGCGGACCCCGCCAAAGCCTGCCGCGGCATCCATCATATTGGTTCCGTTTACCCAGACGATCCCTGCGACCAGTTTGGGTGCGATATCAAGCGCGAGGTTGATGTTCTCTGACCAAACAGATGCTGCGAGGCCGTAGCGCGTGTTATTCGCGATCTCGACGGCCTCGGCAGGGGTGCGGAAAGTTGTTGCCACAAGAACTGGCCCAAAGATTTCGGTTTGCATCAAGTGGGATGCTGGGTGCAGGCCCGTGATCAATGTTGGTGGATAGTAGCAGCCTTCCGGAGCGGTCGTCTGAAATGTCTCGCCCTCGGTGTTATTGGCGACCAGTTTGGCGATCATGTCGCGCTGGCTTGGATCCACGATGGCACCGACGTCGATGCATTTGTCGAGCGGGTTGCCGATGCGCAGGCCCAACATGCGCGCCTTAAGCTTTGCATAAAATCCGTCTGCGATCCCTTCTTGGACCAATAAGCGCGATCCTGCGCAGCAGACTTGGCCCTGATTGAACCAAATGGCGTCGACCAGCCCTTCGACCGCGCTGTCGATATCCGCGTCTTCAAACACGATGTAGGGGGACTTGCCGCCCAGCTCTAGAGACAATGCCTTGCCTGATCCAGCCGTTTGTTTGCGAATAATCCGTCCGACATCTGTGCTGCCGGTAAAGGCAACTTTATCGACGTCGGCGTCCACAAGGGCCGCGCCGGTTTCGCCGTCGCCTGTGACGATATTCACGACGCCTGCTGGCACGCCAGCTTGCGTGCAGATTTCGCAAAATACCATGGCTGTCATCGGTGTGAACTCGGCGGGTTTTAGCACGACCGTGTTTCCCATCGCCAACGCGGGCGCGATTTTCCATGCGAGCATCAGAAGTGGGAAATTCCACGGAATGATCTGGCCACACACGCCAAGCGGCTCGCGGTCGGGCAATTCGTCGTCCATCAATTGGGCCATACCCGCGTGATAATAGAAATGGCGGATCGCAAGCGGTACATCGATGTCGCGGGCTTCGCGGATCGGTTTGCCGTTATCCAACGTCTCCATCACCGCCAAAAGACGTGAATGTTTCTGCATCAAGCGGGCAATCGCATACAGGATACGCGCACGGGCATGTGCATCCTTTGCCCAAGCGCCTTGCGCCTTGCGGGCAGCTTTGACAGCCAATGCAACCTCGTCAGCCGTGCCTTTGGTCACACCCGCCAGCTTCTCACCAGTTGCCGGATTGGTCGTTGCGAAATCGTCGCGCAACGCGCGCCATTTGCCGCCGACGAAATGACCTGCTATGCCGCCATGATCAGCAATCCACGCAAGCGCCTCGGACGCGCATTCAGGTGCTGGACCATATTCCATCGTTTCAAAAATATCCTTAATGGTCATGATGTCACTTCCCGTCTCGCTTTTTTAAAAATACTCAATTGCATCAGCCTATCCAATTGCGTGACGCCAGTTGGCAGAATAACTGCCCGTAACATGGTGTTCCAACTGCCGCTCAATATCGCCGAGCAACGATGAAGCGCCAAAGCGGAACAGATCAGGTTGTAGCCACCGATCACCCAACTCATCTTTGATCATTGATAGATATACGAGTGAATCCTTTGCCTTGGAGATTCCGCCCGCAGGTTTGTAACCGACCTTAACACCTGTCCGGTCGCGGTAATCGCGGATCGCGCGGATCATCGTGAGCGTGACGGGCAAGGTCGCATTCACGGGCTCTTTGCCCGTTGACGTCTTGATGAAATCTGCGCCCGCCATCATGCAGACAAGGCTGGCGCGGGCCACGTTGCGCAACGTCCCAAGCTCACCGGTAGCCAAAATCGCTTTGACGTGTGCGTCACCGCAGGCTGCGCGCATCTCACACATTTCATCGTAGAGCGCTTGCCAATTGCCAGTCAGCACGTGGCGACGGCTGATGACGATGTCGATTTCTTGCGCGCCAGCGGCCACACTGTCGCGGATTTCTTGGATGCGCAGGTGGAAAGGGGACAACCCAGCCGGAAAGCCTGTGGAAACGGCGGCCACAGGGATGTTTGTCCCTCGCAGCGCGTCCACGGCGGTTTCGACCATGTCGTGATAAACGCAAACGGCCCCAGTTGTCAGGCCTTCCATACCGATTGCTTCGAGCAAATTTTGCGACACTGGCTGACGAGCTTTGGCACATAGACGCCGCACGCGGCCTTCGCTGTCGTCACCGGATAGGGTGGTCAGGTCCATCAGGCTGACGGCTTTGCAAAGCCAAGCGGCTTGATAGTCTTTTTTGACGCTGCGCCGTCCGGGAAGCGATGCCGCGCGCCGTTCAATGGCGGATGTATTGGCCTGCACGGACGCAACCCAATCGAGATCAAGCGCGGTGCCATCATTGCGCGGCGCGTGCACTTGCGGCAGCTGCGCGGTCATCGTTGGTGTTTGAGTTGTTTGCAACTTGGCCTCCTTGGGGTGCCGTTTCAGCCTGTCATGTTTGGCCCGTCATGCCAAATTTTGACCACTTGGTCAATCTTTGATCGGTTGCACGACGTCACGTTGGAATTTGCGTCGGTATTGATGCGGCGTCATTTTGTGATGTGATAGGAATATTTTGTGGAAATGCGATAAGTTTGGAACGCCGATTTCGGTCGCGATGTCTGCGAGCGCATCAGACGTGCTTGTCAGTTGTCGCGCCGCATGGGTCATGCGCAGATCATTGATATATGCGGATGGGCTAATTCCTGTTGCCTGCTTCATCGTCCGGCTGACATGCGGGTGGGTTTGGCCCGTTGCGGCCACAAGGCCAGCGGCGCCTTGGCGAAATACCTTGGGTGACTTGGCTGCAGCCATCGCATGACGCAACCAGTCGGGCGTATCTGGTTGTGCTGGTTTTGACAGCCCCGCGCAGATCGGAAGCAGGAATGCTTCGGTCGATAGCCGGTCCAATGCGCTGCGCTCTAGCGTCAATGCTGCTTGGTTCAGTCCCAGCATTGCTTGCATATCCAGATGCAGGATTTGTGGTGTATCCGCCCAGAAAAATTGACCCTGAAGCGCCGCGTGTCTTTTGACAAGCGCATCAATTAGGCTGGGGTGCAGTGTGAGCGACACAACCAACGCATGATCCCCGCGCCCTTGCAGCCCGTGGGTGTCACCTGGGCGCATAAAGCCGACGCTGCCTTCGGGCATGGTTTTAATGCCGTCAGGTGTATGATGCCGGATTTGCCCGTTTTGCACCCAAAATAGCTCAAAGAAATCGTGCCCGTGCAGGGCTTTGGGGCGCGCAGGTGTCACTTGCGCCCGCGCGATATGCACGGCGGCCCCACCTGTTAGAATGTCACGATAGCCAAGGGTCAAATCCGTCATGGGATCAAATTAGCATAGGTTTGCACGTTGTGGGTGGAAAAGTTGGACGCCGCTGGCCCAACCGGTTAAGTGAAGGCAACGCCGCTGCACCAAGGGGATTCTATTGCCATGACATTTGATCGTTCCATCAAGATTGCGCCATCCATTCTGGCCGCCGACTTTGCCAATTTCGGGGCCGAAATAGAAGCCGTGGAAGCCCAAGGTGCCGACTGGATTCACGTCGATGTCATGGACGGTCATTTTGTGCCCGCGATTACGTTTGGCGCGCAAACCTGCAAGGCGATCCGCCCACATGTCAAAACCATTATGGACGTTCATCTGATGATCTCGCCTGTGGATGCGTATTTGCAAGGGTTTGCGGATGCTGGAGCTGATTTCATTACCGCCCATTACGAAGCTGGTCCGCATATTCACCGCACCATGCAAAACATCCGCGATCTTGGTTGCAAGGCTGGTGTCGCATTGAACCCTGGCACGCCTGCGTCGGTGGTCGAAGAACTGCTTGATATGGTTGATCTGGTTTGCGTGATGACGGTGAATCCCGGTTTTGGCGGACAAAAGTTTATCGATATGTCGCTTAAGGTTGCGGATTTGCGTGCCATGATCGGTGAACGTCCGGTGCATATCCAGATTGATGGCGGCGTTGATGTGACAACTGCGCCTTTGGTCGCGGCTGCTGGTGCTGATGTGTTGGTTGCTGGATCGGCCGTGTTCCGTGGTGGGTCAGTGGCCAATCCGGCCCCTTACGGCGAAAACATTCGCAACATCCGCAAGGTCGCCACTGAAAACGCTGCCGCGTAATCTGCGCAAGAACTGCACAACCCCCACAAAGCCTGTACACGGCTGGTCCTTAGACCTGTTGATAATCAACAAACGTAAGGACGGTGAAAATGACCTCAATGACAGTGCGGGGTTTGCTGCGTGGATTACAGCGCGATGCATGGTGGATGGCCGCTGATGCCCAGACCGGCGTTGGATGTGGTTCAGACAGGCCAAAGCCGCGGCCAGTGTAGTTGCTGGTCTTGCTTGTCGTCTGCGCCGATATATTGGTGATGCGCACACCGCCTGGCTTGGGATTTGTATTCCTGATTGGCATTCTTGCGGGTGCAACCCATTGGGTCATGCGCGGTGACATTGGCGTGACCCCTGCGCTATCAGCTTGGGCCGTGCTTTTCGTGTCTTTGATCCCCGTAATAGATGTAGTGCAATTCACGTCATTCATCATTGCTTGGTTGGGATTGACGGTTTTGCAGCCATGCTGACGGGTGACCGGATCGTGGCGGCTGTGATGCGACTGCCGTTTACAGGGGTGGCTCAGACGTGGACAGATATCGGGAATACGCGCCTGAACGGGACCAATAGGACCAGCCTTATCGACTGGGCCCTACCTATTGACATAGGTGCAATTTTTGCAGCGCTGTTTGTGGCGGCCAATCCGATTGCGGCTGAGTTTCTGTCAAATTTCAGTATTGACAATGCCCCAAGCCTTGGGCGGATCATCGCATGGACGATTGCTGCGCTGGTCATTTGGCCTTTGTTGCGCCTTTGCGCGATGCGACTGCACGCCTTGCCACCCAGTGCGCGTGCCAATGTCTGCCGCGTTGGGATGGTCAATGTCCGGTCGGTGATGCGAGCGTTGGTCGTGTTCAACGTGCTTTTCGGTCCTGCTGTTCCAAGATATCGCGGTTATCTCGATGCTGGCCCTGGTGCCGCTGCTGGCATTGCCCGAATTGATCGAAGCGATGTCCCATGGAGAAGTCGACGATCATGGTGGCATAAGCCTTGTTGCTGGGCTGGTTGGTTGGCAGGTTGCACTTGTCACGCTGGGCGCGATTGCGGCTGTTATTGTTGTTGGCAGCTATCTGACTGGCCCGATTTTTTGGTTTATTGCAGCGGCAAACTTGCGCGAGATGTTCGTGGCCACTGCGCTGATGATCGTTATTGGGATTGCTTTGCTGATGTCGCTGGGGGGCTTATCCCCTGCGCTGGGCACGTTCCTTGCGGGCGTTGTTCTTGCGCACTCAGAATATCGTCACGAGCTTGAAAGCGATATTGACCCGTTTAAGGGTCTGTTGCTGGGGCTATTCTTTATGACGGTTGGTGCAGGCATCAACTTTGGCCTGCTCAGCGCAAACCTTGCGTCGATTGTTGGTCTGACGTTGGGTTTGATCGCACTGAAGGCAAGCGTTTTGTATGTCCTCGCGATTGTGTTCAAAGTGCAAGGTGCGGACCGCTGGCTGTTTGCGCTCGGCCTTGCGCAGGCCGGTGAATTTGGCTTTGTGCTGTTGTCGTTCACGGTGGCCAATGGTGTGATACCGACAGCGCTCGCGGATCAATTGTTGTTAATTGTCGCCCTGTCCATGTTGCTGACGCCTGCATTGTTCATCCTGTTTGACCGTGTGATTGTGCCGCGCTTTGTTGTGGGTGAGATCCGCGAAGTCGACGCGATGCCCGAAGGTGGAAGCAAGATCATTATCGCGGGGCACGGCCGTGTTGGCGGCCTCGTTTCGCGGGTCTTGAATGGGGCAGGGTATGCGCCAACAGTGATCGACTTTAGTTCCGCCCAGTTGGAATTTCTCGAGCGGTTCGGCGCACATGCCTATTACGGTGACGCGACCCGCCCTGATTTGCTGCATGCCGCCGGAATTGCGGATGCTAAACTGTTCGTCATCGCCATTGACGGCAAAGATCAGATTACCGAACTGGCCCGCTATTTGCACCACCAATACCCTGACCTAAAGGTCGTGGCGCGTGCGGTGGACTGGACCCACGTCTATGATCTGTGGAATGCGGGTTGCCGTGATATCATTCGCGAAAATTACGACAGTGCGCTGCGCATGGGCCGATCATCGTTAGAGCACTTGGGTGCGGACCGTACGCAAGCAGATGCCACTGTTACGGTGTTTGATGAAATGGACCGTAAGGGTATGATTGAGATTGCGTCGCACTATGATCCAGCTGTGTCCATGGCGGAAAATGAAGCCTTGATCGCCAGATTCAACGAGATGCGTGTCGGCTGGGAAATTGATCTGAAGGTCAAGATGGAGGCAGTTTTGGCTGCTGAATAATATCGCGGTGTTTGCGTTAACGGGCTTCGTTGTCGCATCCCATATTTTCGTGCTGTGGCTATAGTCAATTTGGGTTGTGGGTCGTAAAGTGCGCGTAACTCGAGGGGGCCTGTGGGTGCCCCAAATCTATGCCAGTTGGTCAGGACATTCCTTTGAAGAAAATCAGCATTGAAGACTTGCGCTCTCGCCAATGGTTCATGAACAAAAATAATCCAGAAATGACGGCGCTTTATCTGGAGCGGTATCTGAATTATGGGCTGACCCGTGATGAGTTGCAGTCGGGCAAGCCGATCATTGCGATCGCTCAAACTGGTAGCGACCTTTCGCCCTGTAACCGCCACCACATTGAACTGACCAAGCGTGTGCGTGACGGGATCATTGCGGCTGGCGGCACGCCGATTGAAGTCCCTGTGCATCCTATTCAAGAAACCGGAAAGCGCCCGACTGCGTCGCTTGACCGCAACCTCGCTTATCTGTCGTTGGTCGAGACCTTGTTTGGCTATCCGCTGGACGGCGTGGTCTTAAATATTGGCTGTGACAAGACGACGCCTGCGTTGTTGATGGCTGCGGCCACCGTAAATATCCCCGCGATTGCCCTGTCGGTTGGTCCGATGCTGAATGGCTGGTGGAAAGGCGAACGCGCGGGGTCTGGTACCGTGATCTGGAAAGCCCGAGAGCAGTTGGCCGCTGGCGAGATTGACGATGAAGAGTTTATGAACATTGCCGCAGCATCTGCCCCGTCCGTGGGCTATTGCAATACCATGGGTACTGCTTCGACGATGAATTCATTGGCCGAGGCGCTTGGTATGCAACTGCCGGGTGCGGCCGCCATTCCCGCCCCATACCGCGAACGCGGCCAGATTTCGTATGAAACTGGTAAGCGGATCGTTGACATGGTTTGGGAAGATTTGCGCCCCACAGACATTATGACCCACGAAGCGTTTGAAAACGCGATTGTCATTAATTCCGCCATTGGTGGGTCCACGAATGCGCCAATTCACCTCAACGCGATTGCCCGTCATTTGGGTGTGCCGCTGAACAATGATGATTGGCAGAATGTTGGCCACGATATGCCGCTGTTAGTGAACTTGCAGCCTGCGGGCGAATATCTGGGCGAAGATTATCAGCAAGCTGGCGGTGTCCCTGCTGTGATCGGTGAGCTGATTGCCGCTGATCTTTTGCCGCATCCGAATGTGATGACGGTTAACGGTCAGACGGTCGGTGATAACTGTGCCAAATCCCGCACGTTGGACATTCGTGTGATCAAAACTGTGGCTGAGCCACTTAAGGAACAGGCTGGTTTTATCAACCTGTCTGGCAACCTGTTTGACAGTGCGATCATGAAAACCAGCGTGATCAGCGCCGCGTTCCGCCAGCGGTATCTGTCTAACCCTGATGACATGAACGCCTTTGAAGGCCGTGCCGTGGTTTATGATGGCCCCGAAGATTTCCACCACCGGATTGATGATCCGGCTGAAGCCTTGGATGCAACTTGCGTTATGTTCATGCGCGGCGCTGGTCCTAAGGGGTATCCGGGCGGTGCGGAGGTCGTGAATATGCGCCCACCGTCCTATTTGATTAAGCAGGGGGTAGAGGCGTTGCCGTGCATCGGAGATGGCCGTCAGTCAGGGACATCCGGCAGCCCGTCAATTTTGAACGCATCCCCAGAGGCCGCAGATGGTGGCGGTCTTGCGTTGCTGCAAAACGGTGACCGCGTGCGCATTGACCTGAATAAATGCTCCGCTGATATGTTGGTTCCATTGGCAGAACTGGCGGACCGCGCAACCAAGCTGGTCGCAGCTGGCGGTTACGCCCAGCCAGAAAGTCAGACCCCTTGGCAGCAATATTTCCGCGAGCTTGTCGGTCAGTTTGATGAGGGTATGATCTTGCGCGATGCAGATAAATACCAAGACATTGCACGCAAGTCGAACCTGCGCGACAGCCACTAATCTTTGGGGTTACGTGAAAGCAGCTCTAGGTAAAGTGCGGCATGATCTAGCCCGCCAAGACCCATGTCGCAGCATAGCGTATTGAACCGCGATTGAATGTCGGCTGACATCGGAAGCGACAGGCCAAGATTGTGCGCCTCCTCCATGATGTTGTTCATGTCCTTGAGTTGGATCGCGGCTTTCGCACGGGCGCCCAGATCGTCGTTGGTCATGCGTGCGCCGTGCAATTGCAAAATGGTGCTGTCAGCAAATCCACCGCTCAGTGCATCCCTAACCGCCGCTGGATTAGCACCACCTTTTTCCAGCAGTAACATGGCCTCTGCGACTGCGCCGATTGTGATGCCGACGATGCCCTGGTTGGCGAGCTTGGCCAATTGCCCTGTCCCTGATGGACCGACATGAACGGGTCTGCCAAGCGCCGATAGGATGGGCGCGGCACTTGCAAATGTTTCAGCGTTGCCGCCAACCATGATTGCCAACGTGGCCGCAATCGCGCCTGTGGTTCCGCCCGATACTGGTGCATCAAGGTGGGCCACGCCGAGGGCAGCAAGGTCATCCGCCTGCGCGCGCGCTTCAGCCGGTTTGATTGATGCCATTTCGATCCAGATTTAACCCTGCTGCAAGGCAACGCGCAACGCTGGGTTGGACTGGGTAGCCCGTGTCGAATCCCCGTCGGATAACATTGAGATGATGACATCTGCACCCGCGACAGCCGTCGCCGGCGTGTCTGCTAAAGTCGCGCCCACAATTGCATCGGCTTTCGCTCGCGTCCGGTTCCAGACAGTGACGCCGTGCTTTGCTGCGACAAGGTTCCGCGCCATTGGATCGCCCATAAGCCCGATCCCAAGGAATGCAATTTTTGTCATTGTCAGCCTTTTGTTGGGGCGGGCCCTAGCGAGCCGCGTTCAATGAATTGTGTGTCCAAGCGTACCCCTGACAGATCAGGTTTTCCGGCAACAACATTAAGTAATAGGGCTGCTGCGGCGCGGCCCATCTCAATCTGTGGTACGCGCACAGTTGTCATCGGCGGCGTCACGACGGATGCCAAGCCGATGTCGTCAAAGCCAACGATGGAAATGTCGTCTGGAATGTTCAGGTTAAGACCTCGGGCTGCAATCATCGCGCCTGCTGCCAGCACATCGTTGCCGCAGATTAAGGCTGTTGAACGGTTGGCAAAGTTTAGGATTTCTTCGCAGGCTTGTCTGCCTGCGTCGATCCGGTAGGGGGCCTGAACAACGTGTACAACTTGGGCATCTAGTGCGTCGCCAACGGCTGCAATTGCACCGTCGCGTCGCGCCCGCGCACGGTCATTAGATGTGCAATGGCCAGCGATGATACTGATGCGTTTGTGCCCGTTGGCAAGCACACGCTGGGTTGCGTCATAGGCGGCAGCGTAATTGTCAAACCCGACAAACATCTGATCCGCGCCGTCGTGGTAGCACCAACTGATCACATGCGGTGTGCGTCGTGTTGCAAGGTATTTGCGTGTTTCGTCCAGCCGGTCATTTCCGATTAGCAAAAGTCCACTGGCGCCTTGGGACACCAGTGACTTGATCTGGCGCAATTCGTTTTCGGGGTCATAGCCCGACGTGGCGATCAGCAAAGTGATCCCCGCCTCAGAGAGCACCTCTTGAAAGGCTTGGATGCCGCTGGCGAACATTGCATTTGACAGAGTCGGGATAATCGCACCCACGGTGTTCGTTTGGTTGGTCGCGAGCGCGCGCGCCCCAAAATTTGGGGTATAGCCAAGAATTGTAATCGCGTTATCGATCCGGTCGCGGGCTGCTTGGCCGACTTTGTCTGGATCATTAAGCGCACGGCTGACGGTCGCGGTGGAAATACCAGCGAGATTGGCGACGTCTTGTAAGGTGGGCTGTGCTTTCATGCTCATCTGTACAGTATAATGTAAGCGCTTGCTTTGTGCAATGTAAGCGCTTACATTACCGGTAATTCATTACATATTGGATCAGCTCCATGGCACGTAATTATCTGAAAACTGCAGCAAAAACGGCCATGACCGATTCGGGCGATGTGCGCGATACGGTGCAAAAGATCCTGTCAGACATCGAAGCGGGTGGCGATCAGGCCGCGTTGGCCTATGCGACCAAGTTCGACAAATATGAGGGCAGCGTGATTTTATCTGCGGAGGAAATCGCGGCTGCTTCGGCGCTGGTCCCTGAAAAGCTAAAGGCTGATATTCAGTTCGCTCACGACAATGTGCGTCGCTTCGCAGAGCTGCAAAAATCCACAATGACCGACGTCGAAATAGAGATCGTGCCTGGCTTGATTGCAGGTCAAAGGGCGATCCCTGTGCGCGCTGCTGGCTGCTATGTTCCAGGCGGACGCTATTCCCATATTGCCAGCGCGATCATGACCGTTACCACCGCAAAGGTTGCTGGATGTGAGCATATCGTTGCGTGTTCTCCACCGCGCGTGGGTGTTGGCGTGAACCCTGCGATTATCTATGCCGCCGACTTGTGCGGCGCGGATAAGATTCTTGCGATGGGTGGGGTTCAGGGAGTCGCTGCCATGACGTTTGGTCTGTTTGGCTTGCCGAAAGCCGACATTCTTGTGGGCCCGGGGAATCAGTTCGTCGCAGAAGCAAAGCGCATTTTGTTTGGCCGCGTGGGTATCGATATGATTGCTGGCCCGACTGATAGTCTGGTCCTTGCGGACGCCACCGCAGACTCGATGATCGTTGCCGTCGATTTGGTCAGCCAAGCCGAACATGGATATAATTCGCCTGTTTGGTTGGTGACAGACGACGAAATTTTAGCGCGTAATGTCATGAGCATTGTGCCTGACTTGATTGCCGATTTGCCAGAGTTAAACCGCCAAAATGCCGAAGCCGCATGGCGCGATTGCGCAGAGGTCATCGTATGCGCCGACCGCGAAGAAATGGCCGCATGTTCTGATGATTATGCCCCCGAGCATTTGACCGTTCAGGCCGGTGATCTGGACTGGTGGCTTGGCCGCTTGCTTTGCTATGGGTCGCTATTTTTGGGCGAAGAAACCACGGTATCCTACGGCGACAAAGCATCGGGCACCAATCACGTTTTACCGACATCTGGGTCTGCCCGATATACTGGCGGATTGTCGGTTCACAAGTACATGAAGATCGTCACTTGGCAGCGCGCCACACGTGATGGGTCAAAACGTGTGGGTGTGGCTACCGCACGGATTTCACGGCTTGAGGGCATGGAAGGCCACGCCCGTGCAGCAGATGTGCGGTTGGCAAAATACTTCCCCGGTGAAAACTTTGATTTGTCTGCAAGCGAATGATGCGTGCTCTGGTCTATACTGGGGTCGAGATGCTGGAGATGCGCGATATGCCGCTTCCCGTGGCGGGCCCTGACCAATCGTTGGTCCGAGTCTATGCGTCCGGACTTTGTGGATCTGATATGCATGCCTATTTGGGTCATGATGACCGGCGTCCTGCGCCACTGATCCTTGGTCATGAGGCAGCCGGTGTCGTTGAAGGAACAGGTCGTCGGGTTACGATCAACCCATTAGTGACATGCGGCACATGTGATGCTTGCAAGCGTGGCTGTGACAATTTGTGCCCTGATCGCATGATCATTTCAATGCCCCCGCGCGAGGGCGCGTTTGCGCCATTCGTTGCGATGGCGAACGCGAATTTGGTCACTGTGCCGAAGCATGTTTCATTCGAGAAAGCCGCACTTGCCGAGCCATTGGCATGCGGTTGGCATGCTGTGCGTTTGGCTGAAGAAGCCGTGGACCGCCCATTGGATCAGGCCCGGTGCTTGGTCATTGGTGGTGGTGCGATTGGCATCGGAGCGCACTTGCGCTGCGTGCCTTTGGAGCGGTCGATATCACTGTGATTGAACCCAACGACATGCGCCGCGCTAAACTGGATAGTATCGACGGCTTTGTCGCTGTGGGCGCTGGTGGTTTTGACGGGCATGCCCATCTTGTCATCGATGCGGTCGGCTATGCGGCGACCCGCGCTGACGCAACTGAGATGGCCCATCCCGGAGGTGTGATCGCGCATGTCGGGTTGGGTGAAGGCACTGGCGGCCTCGATGTGCGGCGCATGACGCTGCAGGAAATCACGTTTATCGGAACGTATACGTATACGATGGCCGACTTTCACGAAACCGCACATGCGATTTTTGGCGGCCAGCTTGGCGCATTGGACTGGGTTGAAACCCGCCCCATGTATGTTGGTGCGGCGGCGTTTTCGGATTTGCATGCAGGCCGTGTTGCCTCACCCAAAATTATTTTAATTCCGGACCAAGAGGAGTAGATACTTGTCCATATCCCAAAAGATCGTTGATGATTTCGTAGCCAATGGCATCGAGTTTGTGACGACCGTGCCATGCAAGCAGCTGGCAGGTGTCATTGAAGAGGTCGAAGCCCACGATAGCATTTTCCACATCCCATCCAACAAAGAAGATGAGGGCATGGGTCTTTGCGCTGGTGCGTTTATGGGCGGCAAACGTCCTGCGATCATCATGCAAAACACCGCCATCGGGGTCACAATCAACACCCTCGCGACG
>Ga0209712_10001110_pt1 | contig 23127 bp, 24 predicted proteins | sample ArcOceMetagenome_FD_187443 | JGI IMG/M metagenome (GOLD analysis project Ga0209712, IMG submission 187443) | Marine eukaryotic phytoplankton communities from Arctic Ocean - Arctic Ocean - Greenland ARC118M Metagenome (SPAdes) (version 2) | ecosystem: Environmental > Aquatic > Marine > Oceanic...
TTTGACACTCCGTTCACTACTAGCTTTTACGATAAAACTAGAGATGTTCATGAACATATTTAAATTGATTTGTACTTTTCTATTTGTATTTTTCAATTAAAATGTTTTTTTAAAAGAAAAAAGAAATTCTTTTACATGATTTTTTTTAAATACCCCTGAAATTATAAAAAGTAAGCTCAAAGCATTCAAAGACGAATTACTTCAATTAAAAGGATATCAACTAATCTTAGTAAATCCTGAAAGCGGCAACGCACAAAATACTAATTTTTGAGATTACTGTGTAAATCTTAGCTAGTTTTTAGAAACTTGATCGTGATATTTTTAATGACTACAGTCCGTAGTCTTTTCAAAAATAAATCGATTTAAACCCTTAAAAACAAGTAATTTAACTTTTGTATTTTAAAAAAATAACGTATATTTAAGTATGATAACCTGTTATAATTTAGCTCATATTTTGTTAAATTATAAATATATAAAAGTTATATTCATGTTAATTAATTAAAATAACATACGTTATATGCACGTTAATTTCTATAAAAAACCTCAAATTAAGAGCCCAAATACCCTCTCAAAAATAGAACATTCTGTTTTATTTTTAGATTATTTAGCCCATTTTATTTCTAATTCAGCCACAAAAAGAGTTCAAGGATATGGAACGGTGGGTTTAGCACATAATACCGTTCGGACATATAAATCTTTGTTTCGGATTATAAAAGCCTATGAATTTGAGAAATCAGAGAAATTGTATTTGAATTCTATTGATAAATATACCGCCGAATCTTTTACTCGTTTTCTAAAAACTGAACAGCAGTATCCTGATAATTACTGCGGTCAGCTCTTAAAATTATTGAAGATTATTTTGCGTGATGCTGAGAAAAGTGGTTTGGAAGTGCATCCTTATTCTAATTATATTGAGTCATTTAAGCAGAAGAGTTCCGATCGAATTCTTCATGTTTTAAATCCATCAGAGATAAAAGCATTAAAGGGATTAAAGCATATCCCAGCAGCATATACAGATAGTTATAATTGGTTATTGATTGGTTTGTGTATCGGACAGCGAGTCTCAGATCTATTAAAGTTGAACTCGGATAATCTCAGAAAAGCACCTACAGGATTATATATAGATATACTACAGCAAAAAACAAAGAAGGCGGTGACTGCTGGTGTGGCAGATCCACTAGTTATTAAACTATTAGAAAATAAATTTCCAAGAAAAGTATCTCAAGTAGTATTTAATAAACAGATCAAGGCACTTTGTAAAATGGCGAGAATTGATGGATTGGTGTCTGGGTTTAAGAACAACCCGAAGACAAGAAGGAAGAAAATTGTAAATGCGCCAAAATATGAATTTGTGACCTCACATATTATGAGGCGTTCTTTTGCGTCTAACTATTATGGGAAGATTGAAACGCCGCTGCTTATGAATATTACTGGGCATTCTAAAGAGAGCACTTTTCTAACCTATATTGGAACGCATCAGAACAAGGATGCACTGGCAGATTTATTTATGCAGCAAGCGGGAGTTATTTGGTAATGTTATTTTTTTATTCCTAATTGAATTCCTTTTTCTTTGTACCAGTTTTTATCAGTCAGTCTTTTAAATAACCAAACTCGATACTCTTTGTATATGATGGACTTATAAAGAATGTTTAATCTAGATTTTAAAAATAGATAAGCCTTAATGCGTTTGTGTCGTCTTTTTGTTTTTTTCCTGTTGGTAAACTGGCTGTTAAAAACATTTAAATACGAAGCTGTTTTTGTTGTTTTATTGTATTCTAAACTATCTACGGAATTAAAAACCTCATAACAAGCTGCTAAAAAACAATTCAAAGGATGACTTAGCTTATCTAGGGTATTCACTGCTTCTTTTGCATTTGTTTTTTTAGACAACAAAAAAACATCATAGGCATTTCGTAAAGCCATTATCTTATAATAAAAACCTTGGTCGTTTATTTGATTGGCAATGATGGATAAGTTTAATTTGTTTGCATAACTCAACACTCTAACTCCTTTTATAACTTGACTATCTTTTTCTACAAAGCTATAATTAAATTCATTCGCGTACTTTTCTATTAAAAGTTCTTTATGAATTTCTATAGCTGCGATATTATTGGCATTTTTTAACCTTTTATAATGTTTAAACTGAGGGTAATTATTATCAGTTTTGAAAACATCAGAATACCCATTATTTTTTAATACTGTAATTGCTCTTGGATAGTCTTCTTTTGAGAAAATAAAATCAATGTCCCCGACCATTCTTTCGGCAATATCCTCATAGATTCCTGCTAATAGATTCCCCGTTCCTTTTAAAAAGATCGGTCGAATGTTATTCGCTAATAATAGACTGTTTAATTCTTTTGCTTGTTGAAGGATTTGCTGGTTACGCTCCCGATTTAAATCGGTAATATGCTTCATGTAGCTCACTAAATCTTGTGGTAAATACTTTAAGAAGTCGACTTGCTTTAAATTACAATACAATGCCGGAAACATATAATGACCTGTACTCACTTTTACAACAGCATCCCAGTCTATAGACGTTGCTTTTAATTGCTTTTCTATTTCTTGCCTATTCTTTTCTTCTAAAGAAATGGTCAAGCATTTTGCGATAAAATAAAGCGTTTCTTTATAACTCATTTAGAAGTTTAAAAAATTTGAAATTATTTGGTAGATTCTGCGGTTGAGGTAAATGTTACGAAGTCAGAAAAATTAAATGGTTTTTCTGGTTCAATATTTTCTTTAACAGATTTGTTTTTAAGAAATAAGTATCCTGAAAGTGTTACGAAGAGTTTTACCTGTTCTGTTTTTGTAAGCTTGTCTTGATTAATAAGCAGATCATCTAAAAGCTTTTCTTTAATGGAAGGTCCTATTTTTTTTACAGGACCTCTTTTAGATTTTTTTCCTGCTTTCTTTAGGGATTTTGGATCGAAAGGCATGTGTATTAAAATTAGATGCTAAACCAAATGTATCCCAAAAGTTTACTTTTCAAGTAACCAACTGCTAGACTGTATTTTATCACCCAATCCATCAACTAAAGTAATTCCCATTTGATCACAGATAGGTCTTTCCGGAATGGTATTGTTATTTTGGTCTCCTCCATTGGCAAAACTCAAATCATAGTCAGCACCAAAGTCTAGCGCAATTTTTTCAATGGTTTTGCAAACGGTTCTATCTTGATCAATTGACAAAACACAATGATCTACAGATTTTATATTAGAGACTATAAAAACACGTTCTTCCTCTTTCTGAAATTCTTTTGAACTTTTTAATTCTCTTTGATGATCATTATTTATAATTACAAACAATTCGTCTGCCAATGCTTTTGCATTATTAAAATACTCAATATGTCCTTTGTGTATTGGATTAAAATATCCTGATACAATCATTCCTTTTTTCTTACTCATCTTTTCTTTTTTTATCTTCCAAAATCATCTTGTACTCGTATAATATCGTCTTCATCTGAAGGGTAATTAGCATCGGTATGCTGCCAAATTTCTGCTACTACAGAATAGTCATCTAGACCAATTAAGCGATGTCTTTCCCCTTGTTGTAGAATAATTTGGTCACCTTCATTAAATACTTTCATCTCATTTTCAATATCAGAATCGCTTCTAACAATTCCAGCAGAACCTTTATACACTTGCCAAATTTCTGCACGTCTATTATGATATTGCCATGATAATCTTGCTTCTGGTTTTACTATTAAAATTTTAGGACTTAATTTACCTCCTATTTTTAAGGTATTAACATCTAGTCCATTAAAAAATTTATTTGAGAACTCTTGAGCCTGTTTTTCATCTATAACTAAGAAACTTCCCCAAGGTCTTTCAAAATCATGAGAAACTACGTTGAACCCAAAAGATTCTATCTCTTTTTTTATTTCTTTAAACATAGTGTTTGTTTGTTAGTTAATTTTTATTAAAAATTTCGTTTAGGTAAATCTTTAAACCATTTTTCGTAAAGCTTAGAAGTTGGTGATAAAATTACCCAAGCAGTCATGAAAATTAATTGTAAATCTAAAAAAAAAGAATTATTTGATTGATACCACATTTCTAACTCTCCTTTATAAGGTGCTATAATACGTTTATAAAACTCGTGTGGGTCTTCATTTTTAACAGCTGAGATAATTGATTCCTCATCTCTAAATATAATAGAACCTATCCCTGTTAATCCAGGCTTTACATTATATATTTTTGATTGTACATCATCATTATATGCCGAAAATGTTTTTGTAACTAATGGTCTTGGACCTACCAAACTAATATCTCCTTTTAAAATATTGATAATTTGCGGGAGTTCATTTATCTTTGTTTTTCTTAAAAAAGATCCAATTTTTGTAACTCTTGGATCATTTTGAAGCGTAATACTTCCGGTTCCTATATTCATGGAATTTTTAAGCATTGTTGCAAACTTCCATATTTGGAATCTTGAGTTGTGAATTCCATAACGTTCTTGAAAGTAAAAAACTTCTCCCTCAGCAGAAAGTCTTAAGATGATAATGATGGGAATAAAAACAGGTAACAGAATAATTAGCGCAATAAGACTAACAATAATATCGAATAAGCGTTTAAAAAAATTGTACATAATTTACATTTTTTGATCTAAGTGTTTTCCGGTTTCTATATGCCTAAAATCTGGAACATATTTTTTAATAACAGTTACAATATCTGACTTTTGAGAATTTGAATTACTAAATACAGACTCAAAATCAGTTTCTACTTCTACGAAAGAAATATTAACAGCTGGTGTATTTATGAATCCTAAAGAATCATATGTGTCAATTTCATAATCTTCCTTTTCAGTATAAAACTCCTCATATGTTTTTTCTCCTGAAGTATCCGTTTTAAAAAAATAAATTGGATATTTTGATGGATACTTTTCAAAATCAAATTCTTTTGCTTCTTTTTCTGACTTTACTAATACTGGTTCAAATCCGTTCTCTTTTAAAAAGTCTAAGGCGATATCCTTAAAATAAATTTGATCTTTATGAAAATCTAATTTAGGGAAGAAAATATTTCCTGTTTTTCCTAAAAATGTAGCTAATAAACATATTTGACCTGACTGCTCAGGAGTAACAAAAAAACGTTTAATATCCTCTGGACAAGACAATGGCTGGTTTTTATTTAATCTGTAAATAAAACCGTCTAATAAACTTCCATTTGAGAATGCAACATTCGCAAAGCGAGCTGTTGAAACTCTAAAATCATTCTTCTTTGATAATATCAATTTTTCCATTAAGCTTTTTGAAGCCCCCATAATATTCACAGGGTTGGCAGCTTTATCAGTGGAAACACTAAAAAAATATTTTGGTGGATTTCCTTCACATAAATTTAAAAGCTTAATCGCACCATAAACATTATTCTTAATTAAGGCTTCAACAGAAATTTTGTCTTTTTCAGATCGTACATGTTTATGAGCTGAAAAATTAGCAACAACTTGCCAAGTGTCAGAATTGAAAATTTTATCAAATGTATCACTCAACAAATTAACTGGATATGTAATGTATTCAGGCTTATAATCTAACAAATTAGAACTTCTTAAATCTCTAGTTAGTTCGGTTAAACCATTTTCATTAATATCTACTACTGTTATTTTTGAGGGCTTATACTTTAAAACTTGTTTGATGTAACTAGATCCTATTGTTCCGGCGCCACCAATAACTAGAATATTTTGATCACAAATTTTATTTGATAAAATATTTTTGCTTTGAGCAATGTCTTTATCAAAACTTATCTTTTTATAAAAGGACTTTTCAAATTGTTTCATTATGTTGTTTTAGTGAATATCATTAGTTAATAAGTAAGTTACACTGATTAACTGAAATTTTTATTTATATGTGACTTAAAATGAAGTAATAGTTTTTTTTATTCCTTCAATTGAAGATAAAGGTAATTTCTTATTAATTGCATTTTTGATTTTTAAATTTGATACCTCGTAATTTTCAGTCAGTTTTAGAAGTCTTTCTGAGTTTATTGGAATTGGTAAGAAGTCCCCGATTTTTGCTAAAAAACTAATAAATAATTTTGGAACCTTTAAAATTCTATTTGGTGTGCCTAATACTTCAGACATTAATTTTACTAAATCAATAGTTGACATCGAATCATCATCCGCAACATTGTAAATTCCAGAAGCTATTTTATCATTATCGATTAATTCATTAATAATAAAGCATAAATTTTCTACAGAAACAAAAGATCTTCTATTTATGTATTTTCCAAATAGGTAAGGAATACCCTTTAAAACAAAACTAAATAATAAGTTTAGGTTTCCTTTATTGTTAGGCCCGTGAATCATACAGGGTCTTAATATATAAACTCGTTTATCTTTTATATTTTTTTTTGATAAGATATATCCTTCTGCTGCTAATTTAGATTTCCCGTAAACCGTTATAGGATTTGGTTTTACATTCTCTGTTAAAACACTATCTATATGATCTGCGACAGCTTTAACAGAGCTCATATAAATAAACGTTTCACAATCACTTTCTAAAAATTGATCAAACAATCTCTTTGTTAATTCAGTATTTGCTTCAAAATAGGCTGCATCATCAGATGTTTTTTTTAAATCGTGGGCTTTTCCAGCCAGATGAATTATAGAGTCTGCACCATTTAAAAATGAGACATTTAGGTTATCATAATCAATTTCTTGTCCGTTGGGAGTTCTAGAAACGCCTATGATTTTATTATTTTTATTTTGTAGAAATTTAGTTAAATTAGTTCCTACAAAGCCTTTATTTCCGGTTATGATATGTAAATGCGTATCCAAATATTATGATTTTTTTAAAACCCCAAAAAGTTTCCAAAAAACTCTTAATTTAACTTTTATAGGGCTAAATGTAATATTATTCTTAGCCAGTGCTTTCGCTATCTCTTTTGAAATTAATTGATAACTCCCAAAACCTGTTGAACTAATCCCTCCTCTTAACATAGCTGTTGTCGTAATATTAGAAAATCTCCAAGAAATATGGTGCTTTAAAAAAAAACGAACAATTAATTCATAATCTGCACCACTAACAAAATCAAGATGGTATTTCCCATATTTTTCGAATAATCCTCTTTTAAAAAAAATGGAAGGATGGGGGGGCATAAAACCTATTTTTAATTTTTCTGGCCTCCAATTTTTTGCAGAATATTTACGTACTGTTTTGCCAGCATCATTAAATTGAATAATATTACCTACAGAAGCCTCAATATTATTTGCTAGATGAAACTTCGCTATATTTTCTAAAACATGATTATCTGTAAAAATATCATCAGAATTTAAAATGCCTATTAAATCTCCTGTAGCCATAGCAATGCCTTTATTCATTGCTTCATATAGACCTTTATCAGGTTCTGAAACCCATTTAAAAATTTTAGACTCATATTTTTTAATGATATCTATAGTGGTATCTTTTGAATCTCCATCAACTATTATATATTCCACATTTATATAGGCCTGCGATAATACCGATTGAATTGTTTTATCAAGCGTTTTATCACTATTGTAACAAACTGTTATGATTGATATCTTCATTAATTAACCAACTTTTGTAATGTCATAACCATATTCTTCTTTAAAATAATAGATAATTTTTTCTTTGTCTTTACCTGCATATTTATAAACTTCAAAAATCTTGACATCTACCAAAAAACGATACCAAAAGCATTGTAAAATAGACCAAACAAACCCTCTCTTCCCTTCTAAAAAACCTCCTTGTATAAAATATCTTATAAAGAAAAATAAAAATGGTCTAACAAATAAAGGCATTTTTAAATACCTCATTTTAAGCCACCTTCTTCTTTCTTCTGGTGTACCTATTAAAGTTGCTTTTACAGATTCAGTATTGGTGAAATTATATATTTTATCCAAAACATCTATAGCTTCACGAGTAGCGTAATTATTATGCTTTTGGATCCACCAAGTAATTTTATTTAAATTATTATCAATTAAGTTACCCTCTAAGCTTTCAAACTGCCCATCTAAAATCGAAACCATTCTTTCATCCATCCATCTTTGCTCACAAATAGCTGATCCTGTTCTCCAAATTTTAAAATGCCAAATAGGGTACATTCCACCTTTTTTTAACGGTTTGTTAAAAAAATACATTAATCTTTTCAGTCTAACACCTGTTATATTTTCACCTAAATTAGGGAGGTTTTCTTTAATATTAAAAGCTAGCTTATGAGAAATGTATTCATCTGCATCCACTCTAATAACCCACTCTGTATTTATTTCTCCATGTTCTATCCCCCAATTTAATTGAGCTGCATGATTTACAAATGGATTCTCATAAAATCTTGCTCCAAACTTATTTGCAATAGTTCTTGTATTGTCAGTTGAAAAAGAGTCTACAACTATTATTTCTTTACAAACATCTTTTAAAGAATCTAAACACCTCTCTAAATGCATTTCTTCATTATAAGTAAGTACTAAAGCTGTTAGTGATGGTTTTTTATTAATCATTATCTAATACTCTTTTTTTAATAAATTTGGCAGGGTTGCCACCAACTATTTGGAAAGGTAATACATCTTTAGTTACAACAGAACAGGCACCTATTACAGCAAATTCGCCTATTTTAACACCAGGCATTACAAATACTTTTGCACCAATAAAAACATTTGACTCAATAACAATATTACCTACCATCAAAGGAGATTTAGTATCACTCAAATCATGTGTACCATTACATATATATGTATATTGAGATATAGTAACATTTTCCTTTAAATAAACAGGACCTAAATTATAAACTTCACTAAAAGGACCTAAACAAGATTTACTTTCCATTTTTAATAACCAGGGAGCAAAAACTTTAGATGAAGAATATAAGAACACATCCCAACTAATATCTGCCCCAAAAGACTTTAAAAGAAAAACTCTCCAATATCTTCCAATTTTTTTTGGTGAATATTTATAAAAAAACAACCATATTACCCCCCATAACCTCAGTAAAAAAACTTCTTTCACAGTCCAGGAAGACGTATAACGGTCTTTTTGATTTTTTGCTTTGTGATATAATTTAGGCATTTGGGTTGATTTCTAACAATTCACTAAAATCTAAAATATATTTATCTGCAATTTTTTTATTACTAAAATTTAAAGCAGTTTTAGCCCCATTTATGGCTAATTTATTCCTGAATTCTGTATTATTAATCAATAATTCAATTTTATTGTACAATTCTTTTTCAGGGTTTTCTTTAAAATGATTAAAAATTAAACCATTTTCGTTATCAATAACAAAATCCTTAAAGCATGCTAAATTTGATACTACCGTAGCTCTTCCAGCCGCCATTGCTTCTAGGGGCGATACTCCGAATGTTTCCCCTTTAGCAGCAATTGATGGATAACAAAAAATAGAACCTTTAGCTATTTCATTTTTCAGTAAATTCGCATCAGAGATTGGATCTACCCAAATAATTGAAAATTTAGTGGCTCGACTATTTAATTCTTCAATATATGAATCTCCACCTCCTCCATTTGAAATAGAACGAGGACCAACAATAACTAACTCAATATTAGGATATTTTTCAAATAAAGAATTACATGCTTCAATTAAAATTAACAATCCTTTTTCTGGATGAACTCGGCCTGTATAAACAATTCTAAATTTATCCGACTCTATTTGTTTTGTTAATGTAAAAATTTTAGTATTCACTGGATTACTAATAACTTTTGCTATATTTTTAACAGATGGAGTCTGTTGTATCAATTCATTGTAAACGGATGTTGAAACGCATGACAGCCTATCTATATGTTTAAAAAAACGAAACTGCCCCTTCGGAAAACGAGCAATATTATACATAGTTTTCTTATATTTATTTTTAAAAAAAAAACATAACAAAGGTGACCAAAATGTATTTAATATTAAAATATCTGTTTTATTTAACACACACAAAGCTCTGAATGAATATATAAAATCTAAAATAATATCTTTTTTTTGAGAACCTGTCCAAGAATATCCTGATAAATACTTAATAAAGATTCCTCTATCTGTAACTTCTTTAGTAATGTCACCTTTTTTCTTAGAAATAAAAGCGACTTGATGCCCCTCTAACGCCATTTCTTCAGCAACATTAAACCATCTTCTTTCAACTGCTCCAAAACCATATGGAGGTATATGTCCAAAAGGACTTGTAATAATTGTTATTTTCATAATACTAATAAGATTAAATTAACCTAATTATCATGGTTAAATTGTGTCAACATAATTAGGTTTATGTTTGTCAGTTAAAATCCAATCATACAAATCTATCATTTGTTTGCCTACTGACTCCATGGAATATTTATTTTCGATTAAACTTCTACCATTCTCTCCCATTATAAATAAATCTTCTTCTTTTGTATTTAAAGCTTCTTCTAAAGCTAATTTTAGTGGTTCCACACCAATATTTATCCACCATCCAGCTTTATGCTGCTTTAAATCTCCCCAAGGCGTTCCCTTTGTCGTAATTACAGGGGTATAACTAGCTAATGCTTCAGCAATTACAATTCCAAAATTTTCACTAAAAGTGGGTAAAACAAACAAACTTGCTTCTCTAAATAGTTTAATTTTATCTTCTCCAAAAACGGGTTTTTTAATCTCAATTTGTTCAGATAAATTTTCTGAAATAATTTTATCTTTTAAAGATTGTATATAATTATCATCTCCATTACCTACTATTTCAATTATCCAATCATTTTTAAACTCTATATCAATTAATTTCCATGCTTCAATTAGATTTTCAATTCCCTTTTTAACATGAATTCTAGAAAGAAAAAGAATCTTTTTAGGTTCATTGACTTTCTCAGGGAAATGTATTGGAAATTCACTTATATTAACACCATTAGGTATCATAGCAATTGGATTTTTAAAACCTAAATCACGAATGCTTTCTAATTCCATAGGAGCAGTGGCGTGAATACAAGTTGCTTTTTTTAAATCATTAAATTGAAATAATTTTAAAGCTAGTTGTTTTTTAAGCCTTCCCTGAGTTAAAGACCAAGGTTCTAACATACCTCTTGGAGTAATAATATATGGATTTTTTAATTTTCTTGCAATTTTAGACATTTGATGCACTGGCAACTGCCAAAGTCCGTGACCATGAAATAAATTTGAGTTAGACTCTAATAGCTTGTTATTTAATGATTTTGAATATTCTAGCAAGCCAAACTCATTAAAAGATAATTCTCCATTAGTAGAATTAAAATCCTTAATAATTGGATTATTAGATGCCAATGTATTCAGGGTTATTTTAATTTCTTGATCAACATCTAAAATAGTCTCAATTAAATGAGTTACGCTTCTTGCAGGACCTCCTGAAGAAATATCTATTGATGAAACTGTATGATTTATTTTCATAGAGATTTATATAATTTTAAATATTGACTTTTAATATTTTCTATTTGAAACCTTTTAATATTTTCAAAACCCGAATTAATTAATTTTTTTCTTAAGTCTAAATCATTTATTAGCTTTATAAAGGCTAAGTTAATTTCAGAAACGTTTTCTGGATCAACATATAAAACAGAATCTAAAGCTATTTCAGGAATTGAGCCTCTATTACTTGTTAAAATAGGTCTACCAACACTTTGTCCTTCAATAATAGGCATACCAAAACCTTCATACAGAGATATAAAACTTATAATATCGGCATCGATATACAATTGATTAATTTCTGCCATAGAAATACCTACATAATTTTTAAAATTCCTATTAGTTTTTTTAAGTAATTCTATTTGATTAATATTCAATTCTCCTACTATAATCAAAGTACAATCTATGGTCTCTAAAGCCTTAATTGTTCTTAATAGATTTTTGTTTTGTTTTGTCCCAATATGGAGTATTTGGATATTATCTCTGCTAAAGGCTTTTATATCTTTTTCAAAAATAGGATTAACAGGATTATGAATAACATCAATCTTTTTATCACTCCATGGAATAACATTCAATAATTGCTTTTTTGTAAATTCTGATATTACGGTAATTTTATTTACACTTAAAGAAGGCAACCAAAACCAAAAAAACTTCAGAAGTGATTTTTTAAAAAAATTTCCTTGTAGAATTGAATCTACATCATGAATTGTTAAGATCGATTTACTAAATGGATATAAGGCAGTATAGTGTACATCTCCAGTTATATGAACAATTCCTTTAATTTGGTTTAATGATTTAATATTATGATATACACCCTTAAAACTTAAATTATGGTAGGGCAAATGATGCAATAACACTTGTACATCTGACTCCATTAGGTTGGAAATTGTCTTAAACAGTTCTTCTATACTAAATCCTCCTTTTGATTTAGCTCTAAAAATATAATTAATTAACATTCTTTATTTTTGTTAAAAACAGCTTTTTAAATATAAATAATAAAAATAATAGTTGTAAAATTGAATTAATTCTAAAATAAATATCAGATTCTGTTTTTACCATACTTGCTAACAAAATAGTATATATAACAATATCATTTAAATTAGTTAATAATAGTCTTTTTTCAAAAAGTGATATAATAAAACCATACAGTAAAAAACTAAGAATTACAGGGATATACCCCCCCTCTAAATAAGCCCAACCATAAGTACTAGGAGTAATCGATACTCCTGTACTGCCCTTACCTCTGACAATCTCGTATAATTTACCGCCATTGTCATTTAATGGTTTTTGCGGTAACAATACCCTAGGTAGTATCCACGACACAGGTAAATATACATATCGATTTAAATATTTAAAATGATTCCATTCTTCTTCTATACTTATACCATGCATAAGTACTTCTAAGCCTTCATACCTGGATAATAGATCTGTATCTTCTGATTGTTTATTACCAAATTCTTTCAAAGTTTTGTCCATGGCAATAGTTAAGGCAACCACTTTGTTATTATAAATGCTAATTACTTCTCTATAATTATTATTAAGGGGATATAAAAACACGAATAAAAAAATTGGTGTAATTATATGAATTAATTTAATCTTATTGCCATTAACTAAATAAGGAACTAAAACAAAAATTAACGGAACAATTACGTTTTCTTTCATTCCTGATAATAAACCCAAAAATAAATTGATGAATAAAAAAACATAAAAAATTATATTAATGTTCTTATATTCTTTTTTAAATTTAAAAAAAGAAATTACTACAAAAAATATATTTGAAACAGAATTTATTATTTGAGTAAGCAGGCCAAAACTATCACTTCCTCCATCCGAACCAAAACCAGTAAGATTTATAAGATTTAAATAAATTTTAACTAATAAAAATAAAAAAGCAAAAAAAACAAATTTATAATATCCTCTTATATTAAAATCTTTTTTAGGGCGATTGTATTTTGTAAAGTTTAAATTAGAAAAGTAACTACCTATAGATAAGAAAACAACACCAATTAACACTACTAATTGTGCTATTAAAACATTACTTGTTTCTACAGGGGTGTCATTATAAACAATAACAAAATGAGAATTATTAAACATATTTATTTGTTTATAGAAAGGTATAACTATAACAAAGAAAGAAGCTAACTTAAACCAATCAAGTAATTTAGGGTGACCAAGCTTTTCCCAATTATTTATAGTTTGCATTACACATATATAAAATATAGGTACAGTTATTAATATGCTAATTTTTAAAAATGATTTTTCAACAATCATAAAATTGTATACACAAAACACAAGAAAAAATAAGAATAAAAAATATTTATATTTAAATAGTATTTTCTTCATTTTTTTCTAAAATATCAACTAAATTATTAGCATACCTTATACCATAATCATCCCAAGAAAAACCTTGTTGCATTCTTTTTTTAGCTCTGTTTCCCATAATTTTACAAATGTCTTGATTTTGATATAAATAAAGAAGCTTTTCTTTTAAAGCATCAACATTTCTTATTTTTATAACAAACCCTTCTTCTCCGTCTTTTGTTAACAAATCTTCACCTCCTGTGTTTTCAGAACAAATAATAGGTAAACCACAAGCCATTGCCTGTGATTGCACCATAGCCAACCCTTCTTCTAAGGACATTAAAACAAAAACGGAAGCTTGAGAATAATACTTAAACAACTCTTGCTGTGGTTGTTGACCAAGGTACTTAATATTATTTCTTTTATATTTATTTACAAAACCATTTACCTCGTCTTTTACAGTACCAACATGCACGAACTCAGAGTTAGGTAAATTCAAATCATAAAAAGCTTCTAAAATATACTTAGATCCTTTACGAATAGAAAATGCCCCTACATTAATTACTCTAAAAATATTATCTTTTTTAGGTAAGCTTTTAAATTCTTTAAAATTTACGCCGTATGGGTTTACAATTAATTTATTCTCAGATATACCATTTTGAATAAATGTTCTTTTAACATAATTACTGGGTATTGATATATAATCAGCCAATTGATATTCTAAAAGTTCTCTTTGCCAAGTTTCATAATCTATGTCAAATACAACTTTTGATGAAGTATATTCTTCTTTTAAAATACTCATTTGATAATTATAATGAGAGCTACCTCTTTCTAAGATTGTAATTTTCTTTTCTTTTTTTGCGGATATTAAAGCTTCTAAAGAAGAACCACTCCAACCTATAAATAGGTCTGTATTTTTGAATAACTTAATATTACTCTTAGATTGATTTATACTACAAAAAATATTTATCTTTTTTAATCTCGTTTTTGATACAAATTTAGACGCTAATCTGTAAATAATTTCTAAATAAAAATTACTATTCACATTCTTATTTAATATCCCCCATCTTTTTACAAGATATTTCGGATAAGTAGTATTAAGTTTATATAAAATATTTTTTTTTTGAAGTTGTTTTGCTAAATCAAAAGCATGAAATCTACCAACTACTGATACTAGTACTTTCATTAAACTATATTTTTAAAACTAATTATTAATTCTTTTGCTAAGCTTTCATAAGAATAATTACTATTTTCACACCTAATTAATGCATTTTTCACAATATTCGTCCTTTTTTTATCATCTACAAGTAGTAACTTAACTTTTTCTAATAATTCTTGATCTGAATCGAAAAAAACAGCTTCTTTATCCTCTTCAAATAAATACAAATGCTCTTCAGTTCTCTCTGCAACCATACAACCTCCACATGCTGGTATTTCAACACTTCGTGTTGTTTGTAGGTCTCTATTTATTTTCCTAAGAAAGCACAATGTTATTTTAGAATTAGTAATGGCTTCACAATGTTTATCTCCATATAAACCACCGTTATGTATTTTTAAATTCTCATGATAATCTAAAAATTCTTTTTTATCATAAGAATCCGTATAAACATCAACTATAATATTATTTTTTGCTAAAAAATTCATACTATTAAAACGTTCTTTTTCTAAAGTTCCTATAAAAATAACGTTATGAGAATACTCACTATCTTTTTTAACAATAGGATAATGTTTTTCTTTAGAAAAGGCGTTATTCAAAAACAGTACATCTTTAGCTCCTATAGTTTTTAACTCTTCAACATTATATGTTTTATTTGTTATAACTAAATCATAATATTTTAGTCCTTTAGTATAATAAATACTACTATTATGAAGTGCACACATGTCATCTAAAGACCAACTTACTAACTTTAAATTAATAAATTTAGTTTTTATTTTATTTAAAGTACTTGGCCATATAACAACTCCTTTAATAATTAATAAAACATCAATGTTAGAAAAATCATGCTCTGTTAATAATTTATTATAATTATATAAATCAGTAGGTATTCTTAACTTAAATTTAATTTTATCTATTAACGAAAAGGTTTTCCCTACTTCTTCAGATAATAATTTTATATTAGAAATAGTTTTAAATGCTTTGTAGATTTCAAAAGCATTACCTTCAGGAGGATGAGTAAATAATATATTCATATATAATTATATTAATTGAAAAAAATCTATTTCTTTTTAAATTTACTGATTTTTAATTCAATCAAAAAAAGTTTAAAATCATTATCAAGAAAATATAATGTTAAAATATATGTTAAAGGAGATAAAATTCCATTAACCAATATTTTAATTAAAGAATCTAAATCTTCAGTAGAACTAAAATAATAATACGCACCAAAAACTAGAACACTTAATAAAAAATATTTTATAATGGGTTTAAATATTTCTATTATTTTAATTTGATAATTTTTGAAAGAGAAATACAACAATAAAGGGCCAGAGATTATATAGTAAAGAGAAACCCCAATAGCCAAACCTTTATTCCCCATATAACAACTAAATGGGGTTATTAAACTTAAAAAGAAAACAGCAGAAATAAAAGAATAAATGGCTTGTGACTTATATTTAGACTTTATTCTTAAAGCTGTATCCCATAATGTTGAGGCCACTTTAAACCCTATTCCAATCGACAAGATTTGAACTAATATTATTGTATCATGCCACTTTTCACCAAAGAACAAAGAAATTAAAGATTCTGAAATAGCCGCTTGCCAAATAGCAAAAGGCATCCCAAACATAGAAAAGAATATTGTTATTTTAAGAAGTATATTTTTGATTCTTTCTACTTCATTAATAGGAATTTTCATTAATGATGGGAATAATATAGGTGATAATGCATTTACTAATAAACCGATTACCTGAACACTTAAACTATAAGCCATAAAATAGATCCCCACTAATGTTTTGCTAACAAATAATGCCAATATTAAATAATCTGAATGACGGATAATGGTTTCAAAAAGACTATAAAAAAAACCATATATACTATTGCCAAATAAATACATATAATGATGTAAAGTAAAACTAAAAAAATGAGTGCAGTTTGCCGCTTTTGTTAACCATATATACCTAACAATAGCACTTATAAGCGGGCCTAACACAAAACCATATATACCAAAGCCTAAAAAAACAAAACAAATTATAGCTGTTTGAGATATTAAAAATTCAGTAACTCTAATTATAGATAATTGTTTAAATTTTAAATCTATTCTTAATTTTGCATCTGGCACAACAGATAAAGTTGTAAAAGGTATTGCAAAACTAAAAATTAAAATAAGATTGGTTATATCTTTATCATCATAAATATAACCTCCTAAAAAAGCAGCGATTACAGTAATAACAACACATATAATTGCCACTAAACTAGACAACGATTTTGCTAAGTGATAAATACTAGTAAACATTTTACCTCTACTAACTAACACGTCTGAAAGCCCAAAATTTTGGATAATAAAAACAATACTAGTTATAGAAAGAGCTATAGATACTTTTCCAAAATCTTCTGGTAATAATAACCACGCTAGCAACAATTGAGTGCCTAAAGAAATTAATTTAGTACCAACGGTTTGAAAACCAGTCCAAATAAATCCAGATATAATACTACTCTTAATATAATTACTCAATTTTCTGTTATTTACTTAAAAATATCTAAAATATTTAAGGTACTTTTATTTCTATTTTTTATTTTTAGAAGTAGTACAAAGTATTTACTCAACTTGCTTCAAAATATCATGACCTGCTTTTAACAAATCAACATCTTTTTTCATTAAAGAAACATCACATTTCACCATATCTTTTACCAACGATGCCAAATCGTGTTCTGACACCCACCCTAATTTTTCTTTTGCCTTGGTAGGATCTCCAATTAATAAATCTACTTCCGTGGGCCTAAAATAGCTAGGATCTATAGATAAAACTTCTTTTCCTAATTCTATTTGAAATTCTTTATGATTGCAAGCTATGACATATGCTTTCTCATCTACCCCTTTTCCTTTGAATTCTAATTCTATCCCAACTTCTCTAAAAGCCAATCGCACAAAATCACGAACTTTAGTTGTAACCCCTGTAGCAATCACCCAATCTTCAGGCAGTTCTGCCTGCAAAATCATCCACATCATACGCACATAGTCCTTAGCATGCCCCCAATCACGCTGCGCATCTAAATTTCCTAAATAGAATTTATCTTGCAAACCTAAAGCTATCTTTGATACCGCACGAGTAATTTTACGCGTTACAAATGTCTCTCCTCTTCGAGGACTTTCGTGATTAAATAGGATTCCATTACACGCAAACATATTATAGGCTTCTCTATAGTTTTTGGTAATCCAAAAACCGTAAATTTTTGCAACGCCGTATGGTGATCTTGGGTAGAATGCTGAATTTTCATCATAAAATCCTTTATCATTTTTATTCTCTGGCATTCCTCCATATAACTCAGAAGTGGAAGCTTGGTAGATTCTCGTTTTCTTCTCTAAACCGAGTAAACGAACAGCTTCTAAAATCCGTAAAGTACCTAATCCATCTACATTTCCGACATATTCAGGCGTATCAAAAGAAACGGCAACATGGGACATGGCACCTAAATTGTAGATCTCGTCTGGTTGACATTCTTGGATAATACGCGTCAAATTCATAGCATCGGTTAAATCTCCGTAATGTAATTTTAGTTTTAAATCTGGTGCATGCGGGTCTTGGTATAAATGATCAATACGGTCTGTGTTTAATGAAGAAGCTCTTCTTTTAATACCGTGAACTTCATACCCTTTTTCTAACAATAGTTCCGCTAAATAAGAACCGTCTTGCCCAGTTATTCCTGTTATCAATGCTGTTTTCATAGAGTATATATTTTTTATAATTTTATTTCTTTTATTGTGTCTAAATTTTTTAAAAACCATTGATAAGTTTTTTTAATTCCCTCTTCTAACTCTGTTGAATACTCCCACCCAAGTTCTTTCATTTTAGAAACATCCATTAGTTTTCTTGGCGTACCATCTGGTTTACTGGCATCCCAAAGAATATTTCCTTGGTGGCAAATTACCTTTTGGATGGTCTCTGCCAATTCTTTAATAGTAATGTCTTTTCCAGTACCGATATTGTACAAGTATTCTGGTAAATTATTCTCTAATGCATAGACCACCGCTTTTGCCATGTCATCTACAAACAAAAACTCTCGCATTGGAGTTCCGCTTCCCCAAAGTGTTACGTCTGAATTGTTATTTATTTTAGCCTCATGAAATTTTCGCAGCATCGCTGGTAATACATGTGAGGATTGTAAGTCAAAATTATCAAAAGAACCGTACAAGTTGGTAGGCATTAGACTTACGTAGTCTTTATTAAATTGTTTGCGTATCGATTGGCATACTTTTACACCTGTGATTTTTGCAATCGCATACCATTCATTAGTTGGCTCTAAAGAATCTGTTAGTAGGTATTCTTCTTTTAAAGGTTGTGGAGCAAACTTAGGATAAATACATGAACTCCCTAAGAAAATAAATTTTTCTATTCCAGCATTAAAAGCACCATCAATTAAATTGTTTTGAATCTGCATATTTTCCATTAAAAACTGATATGGAAAATCATTATTGGCAAGTATGCCCCCAACTTTTGCTGCAGCATCAATAACTACTTCTGGCTGATCTTTTTTATAAAAATCAAAAACAGACTGCTGATTTGTTAAATTTAATTCTTTGCTGGTTTTACCTATTAGATTTGTATAGCCTTTAGATTCTAATGCTCTCCAAACCGCAGAACCTACCATACCTCTATGTCCAGCAATGTATATTTTAGTTGTCTTTTTTAAATTCATTTATTTTCCAATTCTATAATACTCTAAACCTTTATTCTCCAGTTCATAGGCAATGTACTGATTTCGGCCATCAAAAATAACTGGCGTTTTCAATTGTATTTTAATTTCCTCAAAATCAGGAGAACGAAACTCTTTCCATTCAGTAAGTAATACGAGTGCATCTGAGTCTTTTAAAACATCATATTTCGAAATTACATATGTTATATTTTGAACTCCTTTTAAATAATGCTCTTTAGCTTCTTCAATTGCTTTCGGATCATAGGCTTTTATTTTAGCTCCTCGTCTCACTAATTCTTTAATTACATAAATAGCGGGTGCTTCGCGCATGTCATCAGTTCCTGGTTTAAAAGCCAAGCCCCAAATACCAAAGGTAAAACCCGTTAAATCTTCTCCAAAACGGTTTACAATTTTTTGAGCAATCACTAATTTCTGTGCATCATTTACTTCTTCAACCGCAGTTATCAATTGTGCGTTGTATCCATTTTCCTTTGCAATTTTTGTCAACGCCTTTACGTCTTTTGGAAAACAAGAACCTCCATAACCAGCACCTGGATATATGAAACTATATCCAATACGCTGATCTGAACCAATTCCGATTCGTACTTGATTTGCATCTGCCCCTACCTTTTCACAGATATTGGCAATTTCGTTCATAAAAGATATTTTAGTGGCCAACATGGCGTTCGCAGCATACTTCGTCATTTCAGCAGAACGAATGTCCATCGTGATAAAACGGTCATGTGATCTAAAAAAAGGAGAGTATAGCTCTTTCATTTTTTTAAATGCAATCTCAGAATCAGCTCCAATAACCACTCGATCTGGTTTCATGAAATCTGCAATAGCAGCTCCTTCTTTTAAAAACTCAGGGTTTGAAACCACATCAAACTGTAAATCAGAATTCCGTATATCTAACTCATTTTGAATAGTCGCCTTTACCTTATCTGCAGTTCCAATTGGTACGGTTGATTTATCTACTATAATCAATCTTTTTTGCATGGCCTGCCCAATAGACTTGGCTACCGCTAAAACATATTGTAAATCTGCAGAACCATCATCTCCCATAGGAGTTCCAACCGCTATAAATGCGATTTCAGAATTTTGTAACGTTTTATCTAACTCAGTTGTAAAAAACAAATTTTCATTTTTTACATTTTTCAAAACCATCGTCTCTAAACCAGGTTCAAAAATAGGAATGATCCCTTGGTTTAGTTTTTCAATCTTAGTTGGGTCTATATCTACACAAGTAACTCTATTTCCCATCTCTGCAAAACACGTACCTGAGACAAGCCCAACATATCCGGATCCTATAACTGTAATATTCATATCTTACTTATCTTCTGCTAATTTTACTTGTTTTCTAAGTCCACTTGAAGAGAATCTATGATCTCTAGCGTTGTAATAAATTTCTATTCCTTTCTCTTCGCAATAGGCTCTACCTGTATAGTTCTTATCTTTGTACTCGTCGCCAATAATGCGAACATCCAATTTAAAAGAACGTAAAATGTCTTCCAAATCTTGTTCTGATACATAGGGTACAATTTCATCTACATGCTTGGATCCTTTGAGTTGAATATAACGTTCGATAATCGATTGTGAAGGTGCATTTTTCTCAGGGCGATCAATCGAAGGGTCTAACTGCAAGCCTACAATCAAATAATCGCACTGACGTTTTGCTTCTTCTAACATCTTTACATGCCCGGCATGAAAAAGATCAAAGGTTGAAAAGGTGATTCCTACTTTCATAATTTTATTTTTTCTCGACTACCACCGGTAGTCAGTTTTGTTTGTGTTTTTCTTTTTAAAAACGTGTTTAAAAGCTTTTTAGTACTCCTTAAAACGCGAAAACATTCGTTTTTTTCACGGCTTCGCCGTCACTACCCACAGTAATGATTTTATTATATAAAAAAATTCCAATTGCTTACTGCAATTGAAATGATACAATGGCGCCTAATTTTTGCAATTGGGCCAAACACTTTTTTCCTTTGATAGACAGCAATATAGCTTCTTGTTCTAACAAGGGTACTTTCACTAAATCTCCTACAGCCAACGTTTTTGATTCCTTTTGAACCACAGTCTCTAAATAACTTTTCATTGCCAATACCTCTTCATTTGAAACGCTAGCACGTTTGCCATGTTCAAACAAAAAACGCACTGCTCCAGGAACGTCAAACACTGCCTCTACTTCTTTTTCTAACAATTGCACCAACACCATAGAGGGCAACAAAGGCACCAATATCTTTTTCTTACGGTCAGACCATTGTCTAACTTCAATCTTAGTAGGTGTATACACCTCTACTCCGATTCTAGTGAGACGCTCTGTAACCTTTAACTCGTTTCTTGGCTTTGTACATAAAACAAACCATTTTTTTGAATTCCCCTCCATCATAACTTTAAATATACTAAAAATTCAACAGTTATAATATTTACCATGTAAAGAAAAACATTCTTAACATAGAAGCTTTCAATTTTACTTTTAATCGCAATGCTGATTTGTTTCTATTCAATAAAAATAGCAATAAAATACCGGCGGCAAAAATACTAATTAATAACAGTGCAGATTGTAAGGTATTGTAATTTATAATCACGAAAAACATAAAAAGTCCAATACAAAAATTTACAAGCCCAATAAGGGAAGATGCCTTTCTGTGAGATAATCCGTAATCGACAATAATGTGATGTATGTGGTTTCTATCTGGACTAAACATTGAAACCCCTCTTAAAAGACGGATAATCATTACCCTACAAGTATCTAATATTGGAACAAACAAAACTGCTAGTAAAACTAGGGGCAATTGCTCTGGATAGAAATGCAAAGATGCATAAACCGCATCTGCTGTCATTAATTTTAAAGTGAGTAACCCAAGCACCAAACCAATCGTTAAACTGCCTGTATCTCCCATGAAAATTTTTCTTTTTACCGAAAAATTAAAACGAAGAAAAGCCAATAACGTAGCAATGGTGGTAATACTGATACTTAAATAATAAAAGTACCCTAACTGATAAAACATATAACTGTAAAAAGAAGCTACAATAATTCCAGTAATGGAAGTTAAACCATCAATACCGTCTAATAGATTAAAGGCATTGATAAGCGCTAACAAGAAAAACATACTCCCTGCAACGGAAGCAATTAGCGGTATTTCATTAATTCCTAAAAAACCATGCATGGAAGTTATCCTGAAATCTGACTGCGACATTAGCAAGGCCACTCCTAAAAACTGACCAAGAAACTTAACTTTAGCTCGAAGATTTACAATATCATCAAATAAACCTGTAAAAAACAAAACAGATATCCCTACCAATAAGGTAAGTGAGACTTGATTCTCAAAAAAGAATTGTAGAAAAAATAAAGCGATGATGTAACTAATATAAAAAGCGACGCCTCCAAAAGAAGGAGTGGTTTTGGAATGAGAACTTCGAACACCTGGCGTATCTGTTAAATTGAACCTTAAGGAAATATTTCTGATTTTTGGAATAATGGTATAGGTAACCAGAAAAATTGATACAAACAAAAATGTAAAATAATATATATTTTCCATACTCTCTTTTCTTTTCTATTTATGAAACCTCTAGCAACAAAGAATTCATAGCAAATTTAAACAAAAACACTTAATTTATATAACATCAACGTAATGATGT
>Ga0209712_10001112_pt1 | contig 23113 bp, 9 predicted proteins | sample ArcOceMetagenome_FD_187443 | JGI IMG/M metagenome (GOLD analysis project Ga0209712, IMG submission 187443) | Marine eukaryotic phytoplankton communities from Arctic Ocean - Arctic Ocean - Greenland ARC118M Metagenome (SPAdes) (version 2) | ecosystem: Environmental > Aquatic > Marine > Oceanic...
GCTTCTATGAGATAAAGAATGGTGAAAGACCTGATATAGTCAGTCAGAGACTGTATGGTACTACGCAATACTATTGGACGTTCTTCGTTATTAACGATTTCCTTCATGACGGACTTGCTGCATGGCCAATGAGTCAAGAGAAGCTTCATGCGTATATGGCACAAGAATTCGAAGGTGTAGTTATTACAACGAATCCTGAAGTAGATGAGACCGGAGACATAGGAGTCATATCTGGATATCCTAATAGTCTATCAGGACGATTCGAGCTTGGAGAGACTATAACAGGAACAACGAGTGGTGCAACAGGTATATTAGTAAAGAAGAATGCTGATATGAATCAGTTAGTCTTGCAAACTGTTGTAGGATCATTCATAGGAGATTCAACACCTGGACCATCTAATGCTACAGAGAGTATAACCGGACTTACATCAGACGATAGCGTTAATACATATGATGTCTATAAGTATATCGATGCACCCCATAACTATTATAGAACAGACGATCCAGAGAAAAGGTTGCAATCAAACGGAATATTCATACTTGGTGGAGAGCCGAGTGGAGAACTTTCATATGATACTAATAGGACTCATCTCTTTTCAAGTAACGAAGCCCGATCAAAGATGAGAGTAATAGATCCAAAGTATATAAGCGACTTTGTAGAAAAATATGAGGCAATAATAAACAATGTCTAACTATAATAGTAAACTAGCTAATGGATCAGAAGCTATAGTACCATCCTCGTATGAGTTACAAGAAGCAGTACTTACTTGTAGTAATGGAACAGAGTATAATATAGTAGATCTTATAGCATCTCTCTCTATAGAAGAGTCTTTGTATAGTGGATCCTTGCAAGGTGAGGTATCTATATTAGATGCTGCCCAAATGCTAGAAAAGGTGAAAGCCGTGAGTGGGGAGGGACTGCATGTAGTACTGAAGAGAAGACTCGGTAATGGACAACAGGACAAATACTCGCACAAATTCAAGATCGCAGAGATACATAGTTACGCTAAACTCAGTCCAGGCACAGCGACGTATGTGTTTACCTTAGTATCAGAGCATGCGTACATCAGTCAGTCTAAGACTATATCTAAGCCGTTTGCTAATGTACCAGGACAGTTAATAAAGAATATCTGTATAGACGAACTCTCTATAGATGAAAAGAATCTCTCTATTAATACAGAGACGAAACAGACTATAGTAGGTGTATATCCACGTATGAGACCTATGTACCTTATTAATTGGTTAGTGAGGAGATCATATGATAACGGTAGTCCTTTCTTCTTCTATGAGACATTAGGTCAAGGTATTGTATTTGATTCGTATGAGAACATTGTTAATAAGGAATCCTATAGAGAGTATAAGTACGCTCCTAATGTTAATACTATAGTTGGTAGCGAAGAGAACAATAAGATACTTGCTCGGAAGATATTAACGTTATCATCTGAGTTTAATATGAGTCAGTATATGAGTATGGCAGCAGGAGCTTATTCATCTACTCTACATACTATAGATATAGCAACTAAGTCATACGAGACACTCAGTCACTCATACAGTGATAAGGATCTTAAACTGAATGCTAATGGGGTATTACCTAAGGGTAGTACGATTGAAGATAGACCTATAGAACAACATAGTGATTCGACTAACTTTTATATCAGTCTTAACTCCCAGGCTGTATCAGGGGGCTCTAGTTACCATGCACCTGCGAAGGAAGAGATACTTTCAGCGAATGCTTATATACAGAATATGGATACCTTGGAATTAAACATTGAGATATTCGGAGACTTTAATCTTTGCGTTGGTATGACTATAGATATAAACGTAGTTAAATCTGTGGATGCGGGAGATACTAAGAGAGGTAAAGACTTATACCTTTCAGGTAAGTACATTGTTTCTTCTATAGTACATAGTTTTACTGATGAGTATCGTATGAAGTTACTACTAAAGAAAGATTCCTTTATAGAGTCTTTAGATAACATACAGAAGAGAGATCGTTAGATGAATTTAGTTCTGACAGAAACACATCAAAAAAATTTTTCCGCCGAAAATCAGTGGCTGAAAGGGAGTCTTAAATAATGAATAGAATGGATCAGTTTATAGGTGGTGGATTCACATGGTTTACCGGTGTAGTGGAAGATCGATTCGATCCTTTAGAAATGAACAGAGTTAAAGTAAGATGCTTTGGATTTCATACAGAGAATAAAGGTACTATAGATGTCGACCATCTACCATGGGCTACTGTTATGTTACCTACAACTTCCTCTGGTACTTCAGGTATAGGTGATACGCCTCACGGTTTAATGGAAGGTTCATGGGTAGTCGGTTTCTTTAGAGATGGTGTATCAGCTCAAGATCCTATTATCATGGGTACAATCGCTTCTCAAAATTCTCCTCGTTCCAAGGCATTAGGCTTTACGGGAGATCATTATCCTTTAGCAGAATATCAGAATGAATCAGATATAAACTTTGCTGGTCGCCAGGATAAGTATTCCGCTTCTAGCCAATATGATACTAGGGCACAAGGTTCCTCTCCTTCCGATATTCAGGTTGCGGTTCCTCCTAAAATTCCTTCTGTATCCGTTGATAAGGCTGACGCTTATTATGCTGAGACTCCATGGAAAGAATTACCTCCTATGAATGGTCATGTACCTGATTATCCATACAATAAAGTTAATCAGTCAGAGGCAGGTCATGTTACAGAAACTGACGATACTCCAGGTAATGAACGTACTCATCGTATGCATACATCTGGTTCTTATGAAGAGATCTATACAGACGGTACAAGACAGGTTAAAATAGTCGGTGATGACTATGAAGTTGTATTTAGTAATAAGAATATTCATATTAAAGGTAATTGTTCTATGACTGTCGATGGCGATTTAAGACAGATGGTCTATGGTAACTATCATCTTCAGGTCGAGAAAGATATGACTATGAATATCAAAGGTTCCTTACAACAGAAGATTGGTGGTAATCATGAGGCTGAAATCGTCCGTAGCCGATCTACTAATATTGGTGTAGATGATAACCTAAGTGTTATGAATAACTCTACTACTAATATTATAAATGATACGTTATTAACTGTTGGTAATGATTCTACTTCAGCTATTACAAATAATATGGCAACAACTGTTTTGAATAATATGAATGTTATGAACGCTGGTACATTTAGTCATACATCCTTAGCCGATTATACTCTTGCTGTTAATGCTAATCAGACAATCGGTGTTGTTGGTACATTAGGAGAAACCATTGATGGCGCAGTAACAGAGACATACAGTGCTAACCAAACAACAAATGTTACTGGTATATTAGATATAGATGCATCATCATCTATGACTATAGATTCTCCTGATGGAAGTATTGATCTACCTGCAGGTAATATTACATCTAATAACGTTACATTACATACTCATCAGCATACAGAAGTACCAGGTACTGGTGGATCTGCAAGTCCAAGTCCAGCAACACAAGCAACAACTGCACCAATTAGTGGAACATAGGAGATATAAATGAGTTGTGGTAATAATAAAGCCTTAGATGATTTAAAGGCTAAACAGGCTGAATTAGATGGTCTCTTAGCTGGAGGTAAAGATCAGTTGAGTGCGATGCAATCTAAATTGACTGCTATGAAAGCTGACTTAGATACATTTAAACCTACTCTTCCAGCAATTGAAAGTCTTCAATCTAAGATAAACGAACTATCTGGTACTGATAATCCTATTGATGTAACGAGTAAGATAGCCGAACTTAAAGCAAAGTTTGAAGGCGCTGTTCCTGACCTAGATAGTATACTAGGTAACCTTGGATTAGATGAAGAGAGTTTAGTTGCTAAATTAGGATTACCTCCTGGGACTACTTCCGATTCTTTAATAACTTCAGCTAAAGCTGATATTTGCGCGTTGGTTCCTAACTTTGAAGTTAAAGATGATGGTACTGTAAAAGAAGAACCAAGTGAACCTAAGGTACCTGAAGAACCTCCTGTTGCTCCTAAACCTACTCCAGTAATAGTTAAAGACGTATACGAATTAAATAGAACATTGTTATCTCAATCATTGAGAAATAGCGTTAAGTATATTGCGTCAGGCGGCGAAGTTGGAAATGTCTTTAGTGGATTTGGATCAAAGAAAAAGAATCAACTTTTTTATAATAGTACGTGGGAAGAACTTTTTGTTGAAGTTATAGAAGCTGCAGGTGGAGACTATAACACATATAAGAAACATAGTAGAACAAAAGAAGAACTAAGACTTGCTCAAAAAACTCTTAGTGCTAAATATCCGGATGCTACATGGGACTTTATAAAAAAAGGTCAGATATGTCGTGAAACTTATGGTATATTAGTAAAAGCAAATCCTAAAATATATGGTGATGCGTTAGACTTTACGACATCATGTAATGAATATCTTGCAAGACAAAAAGCTATTCTAGCTACTAAAGAGGTATAAATAGTTATATGTCATTTAATAATATATCAGATAAATCAACTCAGAGTGACGCTCTTAGCGGCGTAGTTCTTGGTGATCTTAAGAAAGTTCAATCAGCTTCAAGACTAAAACCTTGGACTGATCTGGACTTGAGCTTAGTGTTACATCCAATACGTGGCGATATTGTTCCATTAAAAGACGATAGAGCTATTCGTTATGCTGTACGTAATTTGCTCTTAACTAACTTTTATGAGAAACCATTTAATCTTGGTATTGGTGCTAATCTAAGAGCTCTTCTTTTTGAACCAGCTGATGAGATTACAAAACAAGCTTTAAGAGAAAATATAGCAAGAGTAGTAACTGATGGGGAACAACGAGTAGAACTTTTATTTATTAATATCGTTGATGAACCCGACAATAATTCATATAGGATTCTTGTTAAATTTAGAATCAAAGAATACGATAGTCAAGAGACTGTAGATATCGTATTAAAACGTTTAAGGTAATAAACTATGGCAACTAATTTAAATGTAACCGAACTTGATTTTGATCAAATCAAAAAGAATCTTAAGAACTATTTAAAGACTCAAACAGTTTTTAATAGTCATGATTTCGAAGGATCCGGTTTGTCTGCGCTCTTAGACGTATTAGCTTATAATACGCACTACAATGCTATGACCGCACACTTTGCTTTAAACGAAGCATTCTTAGATTCAGCTCAGATTCGTGGTAACATTGTTACTCGCGCTAAGCTATTAGGTTATATACCTCGTTCAGTTCTAGCTCCACGAGCTACTATTACAATTACTGTTGATGTATCTGCAGAGTCTGGTATTATACCATCAACGCTTACTCTTCCTCGAGGTGCTAAGTTAACTACTCAGGTCGATGGTCGTAACTATCGCTTTGTAGTTCTTAACGAACAATCAGCAGTTCTTTCTGCAAATGGTAATACATTTACTTTTGATAATGTACTTATTGTTGAAGGTACTCGTAAGAAATTATTATACAGAGTTGATAACGATATTGAAAATCAGAAGTTTCAAATCTCTGATGACGATGCTGATACTTCAACGCTCAGAGTACTTATTCAGGCTAATGAAGAATCAACGTCTTATGACAACTATACACAATTCGAATCTTTACTTAATGTTAATTCATCAAGTCGAGTATTCTATCTCCAAGAGAATTCAAACGAATATTTTGAAACATATTTTGGTGATGGCGTAACTGGTAAGAAACCTCTTAATAATAACATCGTAACTCTTGACTATATATTTACTAATGGCGAAGATTCAAATGGCGCTAAAGTATTTTCAATGGTTGATAACATTGGTGGGTATGGTAATATTACGATCACTACATTAGCTAAAGCTGATGGTGGTTCAGTAAAAGAAACAAATGAATCTATTAGATTTAACGCACCCTTAACCTTTACTTCTCAGAATAGAGCTGTAACGTCTGATGATTATAGAGCGATCATTCAAAAAGAATTTACAAACATTAAGTCTATCTCTACATGGGGTGGTGAAGATAATGATCCACCAGATTATGGTGCTGTTTATATTTCAATTAAACCATTGGTTAATGAGATATTGACAACGAACGAAAAAACTGAGATTATGAATACAATTCTTAAAGGTAAGAGTGTTGTATCTATTACTCCAGTTATTGTTGATCCTAACTTTACATATGTAGAATTAGACGTAGCGTTTAAATATAATCCAAACTTAACAGATAGATCTTCTGTTGAATTGACTGCAGTTGTAAGAGATGCTATTTCAGATTATAACTTTAACGAACTTAATAAGTTTGATGGAGTGTTTAGACATTCTCAGTTACTTAAATCAATTGATAATGCAGATCCTTCTATTCAAAATAGTAATGTAAGACCATATATGTTTATGAACATTACTCCTAATAAGCTTGCAGCAGGATTAGATAATAACTTTAAACTAGATTTTACGTCTCCATTCTTTAATTCTGGATCTTCTACTAATTTTATAATCTCTTCAACTCCATGGGTATATGGCGGTGATGAAGTATTCTTTGGTGATATTCCTATTAGTGGATCTACAAATAGACAGGTTATAGTATATAAAGTTGTTAACTCTGAAAACGTAACTGTTATTAATGATGCTGGTCTTGTTGAAGTAACAGCAGGAACAATTACATTAAATAACTTTGTCCCTGATGACGCTTCAGCAAATATAATTAGAATTACAGTTGTTCCGGATTCATTAGATCTAGGTCCAAAGAGAGATCAATTAATTGCTATTGATCCTTTAAGAGTAGTAATAACTCCTAGTATTGATACAATATCTGTAGCAGGTTCTTCAGGAACTATCGATTATACAACTACTTCAAGGCTAAGATAATATGGCTGGAACTCATAACGCTAATAATACGCTCTTCTCGTCGGATATGTCTTCACCAGGATATATCCAATCAGTTGCTTCTGCGAAAGCTAAGACGAAAGAAAATTTAAGAACTTCTGAGCTAATCCCATCTGATATATTAGAAAATTCTGGTGGTATTGAAGTATTGCTAGAAGCTTATTATACTTATATGAACTTAGAAGAGTTTATATATCAGGAAGTAGAAACATACGTTGATACAATATTAGATAATAAAGCTGTGTTTAGAGTTATTGATCCTAAGAATGAAAACGATCATTTCTTTACTGATGAAAGTGGTTCTAATTCTGTACTAACTATAACAGATTCCTCTGGTACAATTGTTACATACCCTATGACTGGTAGTAATGTTTTTATTACTAATGGTAATAATCTTCCAGGATCTCTTGCTACATCGACCTCGGCTATTGGTAAAACATTTAGTGTTGTAGGATTAGATTCTTACAATACACAAAAAGCAACACTTATAACTCCAATTAAATATTGGGCTGGTCCAGGCGCTTCATACGCTCTTAATACGATTGAAGAGTCTATGGATATTGATAAGACTTCAAATCAGTATTTAGAACTTATACAAAAAGAAATTGCTGCTGTTATTCCTCGGTCTATTCCAGTTAATAAGCGAAATCTCTATAAAGCAATTACAGATTATTATAAAATTCGTGGTTCATCAGATTCCATTGAAGTATTTTTTAGATTACTGTTTGAAGATGAAGTTGAAATCGAATATCCATGGGATGAAACTCTTATTCCATCATCAGGTAACTGGGAAGTAAACCCAGCTCTTCCAAAGGGTGGTATCTATTTAGATAAGAAAGGTTTCTTGTCTGATACAATTAAAATTCAAGATAGTTTACGATATCAAAAATTCTCATATCTAATACGTACTGGACAGAATTTATCATCTTGGGATTACTTCTATAATCGATTAGTTCATCCTGCTGGTTTTAAATATTTTGCTGAAATTCTTATTCAGTTATTTGCTACTCGTAATGAGTTAGGTGATGATCAAAAGATTTTAAGAGCATTAAGATATGTTGGTGGACCTAAGCATAATCAGTTAACAGGCGAAAGCTACTTTGGTTATGGACGAACTAATAGATTTACATATTCATCAATGCCAGATCTACAGCCCGGTGTTATTGGAATTGAAGATATTCCATTACTTGTTGAAATGTTTGCTTCACAATATTTACCATTTACTTATGTCGATATTCATAGATCAGGAAGATTCTCATTAACAGTTCCGTCATCTGGAGCTGGAGCTCATACAGTAACAGCTGTTGAAATTGCTGATCCTGGATTTGGTTATGCCACAGCACCAACCATTATAGTTAATGGTGTAGAAATAACAGGTCAAACAATAACTCAAGCTGTTATTACATGTACAATTGATGCTCAAGGTAAAATTAATGGAGCAACTATTACAAATGCTGGAGCTAATTATTCATCAGCGTTTGCTAATGTTGCGGGTAATCCTAATCTATCTAAAATATCTAATATCAATGTTATACCCAACACGACTAAAAAGTATTCAACACCTCCAGGTATATTATTTGATGCTCCAACATCAGTTGATAATCTTGGAGCTCCACTAGCAAGTAATATTACAGCTATTGGTAAATATACATTACAACCAACTGCAGTTGCTAGAATTGAAATTAGAGATATTGGAAGTGGATATACTAGCCAGCCAAACATCGTTATATCAGGTGGTAATGGCAGTGGCGCGACTGGTATCGCGTTTATTGAAAATGGTTCAATATCTCGTATTGAAATTATTAACCCTGGTTCTGGATATACTGAAGTTCCTACAATATCTATTGCTGGTAACGCAACAGCAATTGTACAATTGGTTCCAACAGAAATAGCTGCAGCTGTTATAACAAATGCAGGGTTTGGTTATGTTATAACGCCAGGTGTTTATATTGCGTCAAGAGCCAAGAACGAAGATAGAGTTAAAGAACAAAAAGTTACTCGTATATTAGAATTAAATCACACCAATGTAGATCCACATTCTGTTAAAGTTACAAATCCTGTTCAAACTGTAGCATCAGTTCGAGGAAGAAAATTATACAATGGTAATCTCTTACAAGTAGGAGCTCTTACATCTGGTCAAAACTGGACAGTGTCAGAAACTACTCCGGTATCAGATAAATTCATGGGTGGTTATGAAGTAACTGTAGTTCCTACAGGATATAGAACCCAGCCAGGAAATGACTATTATAGTCAAAAAACTAATATATTAACAAATCATATGTTGTATGATTTTAATGAAACTTTAGAAGTATTAGGTGACGTAGATTTACAAAGTACTTCGATAAGTGATATAAATAAATATAACGTTAACTCGTTTGTACACACAAATTAATAGGAAAAAATCATGACGGCAATAGTAACTTCTAAATTCAGAACTTTGAATGCAGAAAATTTCAAAGACGATATTAACACACCAGTATCCGGTTCAAGCGTATTCGTAGCAATCGGTAAACCAGACGCGTGGTCCTACAATGTAGGAGACACAACTGATACTGAACCATTCACTCCATACGATACTATTGATTCTTTAGTAGAAGCTAGAGAAAATATCTTTGCGCTTAAAAAGCTTAATGCCGCTGATGTATCTCATGTTGTTCCAAGACATACATGGACAACTGGCACTAGCTATGTTGAATGGGATTCAAATGATCCTGATATGTTTGATAAATCTTTTTATATTATTACTTCAGAGTTTAAAGTATATAAAGTTGTATACTCTCCTGGAACTGGATCTACTCAAGAACCAACTCAAACGTTGACATCTCCAACAGCAGAATCTGATAGTTATATTTGGAAATACATGTACACAGTGGCCGTCGCTGATGCAGAGAAATTCCTTACAACTTCTTATATGCCTGTTAAAACTATTAATGTTGAATCATATTCAGACGATGCCGCAGCAGAAGTTGCTTTATCAGAAGGCGATTATGCTCAATACTTAAACCAAAAGGCTTCAAGAGATTCTACAACTGCTGCAGGTATTGAAAGAATTGAAGTTACTGTTGGTGGTACCGGTTATACCACAGCTCCTACTGTGTATATTACTGGTGCTGGAGTTAACGCAACTGCAACTGCTACTATTTCTGCTGGAGCTGTTACAGCTATTACAGTTACAGCAAAAGGTACTGATTATTCTACTGCTCATATTAAAATAGAAGGCGGCGGTGGTAGTGATGCTGCAGCAAGAGCTGTTCTTGCTCCTGAAAATGGACATGGAACAGATCCAGTTAAAGAACTTGGTGGCTTCTTCTCAGCAGTTAATACTTTACTAGATGGTTCTGGTGGTGGTGATCTTACAGTTGGTAATGACTTTAGACAAATCACATTAGTAAAAAATCCATTCAACTTTGGTACTGCTACTGTTTCAACTTCTGCTACTCTAAAGGCAACTCCAGCTCTTAGCTTTGCTTCAACTACATCTTCCTTTGTTGTTGATGAACTAATCACTCAAGGTACTGGCGCAACATTAGCTCAAGCCTTTATCGTTGAAGTTGATAGTGGAACAGGTTATATTCATTATCTACAAAATTCAAAGACTGGCTATGGTAATTTTGTTACTGGATCTTCAGTTACTGGAGGAACCTCAGGAGCTGTAGGAACACCAAAATCAACAGCTAATGCTTTCCTAATTAATCCCGAAGTAGATGTTCATAGTGGTGATGTTATATTCTTAGAAAACAGAAACCCGATTGATAGAACAGCTTCACAGATTGAAGATATAAAAATCATCATCGAATTCTAATATAAATATTAGTTTAAAAGAGAGAACATATGACTACAACATCTATAAAAACTTATTCAGTCTCGCCGTACTACGATGACTTTAACGAATCTAAAAATTACCATAGGATTCTTTTTCGTCCTGGTTTTGCGGTACAAGCTAGAGAACTTACTCAAATGCAGTCTGCGTTGCAGGCTCAAATCGATAGACATGGACAATACGCTTTTAAAGATGGTTCACGAGTTGTAAATGGAGAATTATCTCTTAATATTGAATATGACTATATTAAAGTTGAAGCTTCATTTACTCATAGCAGTGTAGCATATACCAGTGGGTCTTTATCCAATTTTGAAGGCAGCACAATTACTGGTACCGGCAATAGTGGTAACCAAGTAACAGCTATTGTTTTACAAGCTATCCCTGCTACAGGATCAGATCCCGATACTCTTTATATTAAATACCAAAAATCTGGTGGAGCTAATTCTACTGTAGAAAAGTTTGCGTCAGGCGAAGTATTTACGTCAAATGCAGATCCAGTAAAATATGGAATGGTTGGTGGTGGAGCAGATACGGGTACAGGATCAGCTTCAACAATAGCTAGTCCGGTAGGTCAAGGTTCTTCTGTTTCTATAACAGAAGGCGTTTACTTTATATCTGGTTGTTTTACATATGTACCTTCATCAACACTTATACTAGATAAGTATACAAACAATCCTGCTTATATCATTGGACTACAAGTTGCTGAAAATATTGTAACTTCAGCAAGTGATGCTACGTTAGTTGATAACGCTCAAGGCGTTCCAAACACTTCAGCTCCAGGCGCAAATAGATACCAGATACAAACAACATTAATTAAACAACCACTTGATATCGATAATAGAACTGTAGATAAATATATCACGTTGTTAACTGTTGGCGATGGCAATATTCAAGTTGATAAGACTGATAAGACTGCAGATACTGGATTATCATTAAGACTAGCTCAAAGAACATTTGATGAGTCTGGCGACTATGTAGTTAAACCTTTTGAATTAGAAATCTTAGAACACTTAAATGATAATACTAACTTTGGTAAATATACTGCAGGTGAAGGTGGAGACGCTGATAAAATTGCATTAGGTATCGAACCATCTACTGCTTATGTCCAAGGTTATAGAAACCATAAGGTTGGAACAACGTACATTGACATTGATAAGCCTAGAGGGTCAGATGCTACTGGATTCTATAATGAATCTAATACTCAGATCAATGTTGGTAACTATATTAAACTAGATAAAACTGCATTACGCGGTGTTCCAGATCTAGAAAACTTTACTCCTATTGATTTAAAGATTTCAGGTACTGCTAGAGGTGATGCAAGAGTAAGAGGAATGGAATCATTCTCTGATCACGTACGTCTATATCTATTTGATATTAATATGGATAGTGGTTACAACTTTAGTTCTGTCGATAACGTATCTCAAGCTCTCTATTCTTTTCAAGCTAATTTAGTAGCTGCCGCTGATGGTACCAGATTTGATGTTGGTAACAATACATCAGTATTTAAATTACCACAATCAGCAATTAAAACATTGGCTGATCCAAGTAGAGATACTACATATTCTATTAAACGAATTTTTACTGCTCAAACTAGTGGAACTGGTACATTATCAATATCGACATCAGTTGGATTATTTGAAGATGTGTCTGATATTATTATTGCGCCTTCTGGACAAGATGTTAAAACTGGAGTTGCTGGTAGTATTGTTAGTGGTACTGGTAATGGTACAACCGGTGTAGTATTTAATAATGGTATTAGTGTTGGTAATAATATTAATTGTAAAATAATAGCAACGATTAAAAAGACAATTGCTCCAAAATCTAAAACAAATACAACTCAAGTTGAAACTATAAATGTAACTAACGGCAGCGCTGCTTCTTATGATTTAAACAAAGCTGATATTATTGAAATTGTTTCTATCGTAGATTCTGCTGGCATTACACAGACATCGAACTTTACTCTTGACAATGGTCAAAGAGATAACTTCTATGACGAAGGTAAGATTGTTAAAATTGGTGGTACTGCTCCTCTCCCAACTGGTAATATGGTTGTTACATTTAAGCATTATATTCATGGTGCTGGAGATTACTTCTGTGTTGATTCGTATCCTACAGCAGATTATGTAAATATACCAAGTTTTTCTGGAGCTGGTGGTAACTTAGAATTAAGAGATTGTGTTGACTTTAGACCAAGAAAATCTGATGTTGCTAATGACTTTACTAGTTCAGGTTCAAGTTTATCGGGCGCACCTAAAGTAGGTCATGCATTAGTTGCTGATATTAATTACTATCTTCCTAGAGTCGATAAGCTTATTATTAAGCGTGATGGCGCATTTGAAATTATTAAAGGTGTACCATCTGAATATCCTCAGGCTCCAGAAGATAAAGAAGATGGTCTTACTTTATATCAATTAAAACTTAAGCCTTATGTGTTTACATTAGCTGATATTATTCCTGAAATGAAGGATAATAAGCGATACACAATGCAAGATATTGGTAAGCTTGATAAGAGAATTAAAAATATAGAATACTATACTTCGCTTTCTTTACTTGAGCAAGCTGCAGCTGATATTCATATGGTTGATGGTGCTGGTCTTAGTAGGTTTAAGAATGGTATTATTGTAGATTCATTTAAAAATCAATCAATCGCTGATATGACACACCCTGAGTGTAGTGAATCTGTTGATAAAGAAAATGGTATTTTAAGACCTGAATGTCCAGCAAAAAATGTTAACTTAATAACTTCACCTACAATTACAGCAACAGCTCAAAAGACTAGTTCAGTTTGGACATTGCCGTATACTGAAGTTAGTCATACTAAACAGCCTTATGCGTCTGTTGCTGTTAATGTTAATCCATATAATGTGTTTACTTGGAATGGCAGAGTTCAATTATCTCCAGAATCAGATGAATGGAAAGAAACTGATGTAAGACCTGATATTATTATTGATGACACTGGTCAATATGATCAATTTGTTCAAAGAGCTGAGGAAGATGGAATTCTAGGAACCGTGTGGAACGAATGGGAAACCAACTGGACTGGCCGTCAAGTAGAAAGTCAATCTACCACAGTAAATAGAGCTAGAAATAATTGGTGGGACGAACGACGTGGTGGTGGTAATGGCCAGGGTGGTGGTACTCAACAAGGCACTCAAACAATAACAACTACTACTGTTACTTCAAATCAGTCTAGATCTGGTTTAAGAACTGACGTATCATTTGATACTATGACCAGAGAAAGTGGTAATCGAATAGTTGAAGTTAACTTTGTTCCATTTATGAGATCAAGAAAGGTTTACTTTAAAGCATCTCGAATGAAACCTAAAACTAAGGTATACGCATTCTTTAATGACATTAACGTTACACCATATTGTAGAGAAGAAGCATACCAAGAATGGTCAGAGACTACAAGCGTTTCTAGTTTTGCTGGATTAACATCTCATCCAGGCTCATCTTCAGGAGTTTTAACTACTGATAATCTAGGGTCTATTACTGGAACTTTTATTATTCCACGAAACGCTTCTGTTAAATTTAAAACTGGTACTAAGGAATTTAGATTATCAGATTCTTTAACTAACGATAAAGAAACTGAAGGAACTTCGGCTGAAACAATGTTTCATGCTCAAGGCCTTACTGAATCAACACAAAGGACTGTTACAAATACTAAAGTTCCTAGACTAGAAACTTCTAGATTAGGTAATAACAGAACTATTAGTGAAACGTTTAGTCAGGAATCAACAACATGGTCTGATCCTCTGGCTCAAAGTATATTGATTGAAAAGTCTGGTGGTATATTTGCTACTTCTATTGATCTATTCTTTAAAAAGAAGTTTACAGTAAAGTCTGGAGATGATGTTCAGATTCCAGTATCTATTAGTATTGTAGCAAGTGAAAATGGAATACCTACACAGATTATTGTTCCAGGAAGTGAAGTTGAATTATATCCTAGCAGTGTTAATGTATCATTAACGGCTTCAACTGCAACTAGATTTACCTTTGAAACTCCTGTATATTTAATGCAAGATCAAGAATACGCTATTGTTATACAAGCTGATTGCGATGAGTATGAAGCATGGGTTGCTGAAATGGGTGGCTTTGATGTAACTAATACTAATTACAGAATTAATAAACAACCACATGGTGGGTCGTTCTTTACTTCGCAGAATGCTTCTACTTGGACTCCAGATCAAAGCAGAGATCTTAAGTTTAGTATTAACAGAGCTCAATTTACTACTAATAAACAAGTAACCTTTGTTAATGATGTGATTGAAGTTAAATCATTAAAGCCTGACTCTCTATCAACAACAAGTGGATCTGGTGTAATTACAGTAAGACATAAGAATCATGCTATGCATGGCGCGGCTTCTTCTGTTATTATTTCTGGAGCAGCTACGTTTAATGGAATTACAGCTGCTAATATTAATGGTACTCATACTATTAGTAATATTACTCATGACACATATACAATCACTGCAACCACTAGCGACGTTGCTAGTACTAGTGGATCAGGCGGTGGGTCACTTATTACAGCGACAGAAAATAGACATTTCGATCTATGTCATTTACAAGCGGCTCAAGTAATTGTACCTGGCACTGATATTAGATATTATCTAACAGCAACAACTCAAAAATCTATTGATGGTTCAGAAACTCCATATGCAACATCAGATGAGATAGAAATATTACCTAATATGAATCAGTTCTTTTCTACTCCAAGACTTATAGCTTCAACTTCAAACGAAACTGGTGGTGCTAAAACGTTTACGCTAAGAACTGTTTTTACTAGTGATAGTAACCACCTTTCTCCAGTACTTGATGCTAATAGATTATCAGTTATTACTGTTCAAAATAAAATTGGTAGTAATGGAACTACGGCAGAAACTAATGCTTATGGTGGTTCAGAACTTTGTAAATACATAACTAAGAGAATTGATCTGGCCGAAGAAGCTGATGTTATCGACGTGTTTATTTCAGCAAATAGACCTTCAGGCAGTAATATAGATCTATATTATAAAGTTTTAGGTTCTGGTCTGGATATTGATTTTGCTGGATTAGATTGGATTGCGGCAACACCAGCTAATGATATTCCTACAAATGATAACGCAGGAATTTATACTGAAGCTAAGTTCTCAATTGATCCTACTGGTAGTTTTGGTTCTCTGGCATTTAAGATGATCTTAAGATCTCAAAATTCAGCAACACCACCAACTATTAAAGATTTTAGAGCAGTTGCTGCTACTTAATAGGAAATATTATGACAAATAAAAAGATCAAAGTTAAAGACAATCCTGGCCTAGAGCGAGATACCGCCAATAAAGCTATTATAAATACTAATAACGATGCTTATCTAGCAAGAAGAACACAGATTAAAGCAGTTGAACAAAAACGAAAACTTGATATCCAACAGAGCAGTGATATAGATAATCTAAAGAGCGATGTAGCGGAAATTAAGAAAATGCTTAAGAAACTAATTGGTGGAAAATAATGGCTAACAAAGAAACTAGAATTTATAAAACGGATACGTTAGAGAAGCTTAGACAAAAGTCTAATGAGATCTCGCTTCACTTAGGTGATAACGAGCAACTTAACGTGTTAATGGCTGATAAGACATATGTATATTCAGCAGCATCTGGACAAACTCTTTTTGCTGGTCCTGATACTTCGTCTCCAGCTAAAACTAGTAGATTTGAGACTAGTCCAGCTCACACCATTGATAACACTGCTGGTTATATAATTCTTGAAACTGTTTCTTCTATTGACGCATCATATGTTCAAGACGCTGTTATCTATCAAGGAACAAATGGTACACCAACTTGGCAAGCTTACATTGTATCAGCAACTGCTGATAAAATTCTTGTAAGAGATTCTTCTGGAACATTTACTACAACAGCTGATCTTAAAGTTGGAGCTTCATCTCCAGATACAATTGTAGCTTCAAAAATTATTAGAATCGTTGTTGAATCATACCCTGTTGCTATTGCTAGAGTCTACAATGGTGGAACCGAACTTACTCAAGGTATGGGTCCTAATAGCTTTCACTCAGTAAATATTAAAGCTACAATTACTCAAACTGGATCTCCAACATTAACAAATTACACTGAAGGCGTTACAGTTTATCAAGGCGCTAGCCAAACAACTCAGTCTGGTGTTGAATCAACTGCAACTTGGTATGGTACTTTACATTCTGTTTCTGGTGGAGTTATACGAGTTAAAACGTATAATGGAAGCTTTAGCGCTTCTACTGCTATTAGAGCATTAGGTTCATCTAATACAATTACAGGAACAAATCATGGAGCTTTAGTTCCTGTTGATAGTACTTATGGATCATATGTTCAGTTAACAACTCCAGCTGCTAGTTCAAATCAAATTAAGGTTTTCTCTTTAGACGTCGTTGCTGCAATTAACGAATTACAAGATGACATTGGTACTGTTGAGAGTTTAACAACTGCTGCTAATGATTTAGTTTTAGCAATTAATGAACACGACGCTGAACTTGGAACAATCACAGCAAACGCAATGGGTACAACAGCTTCAACTGTAAGTACTGCTATTAGAGAACACGAAGATCAAATTGGTAATATTGATATTACTGACATTGCATCAGGTGAGGATACTATCACTGGTGCTCTTGAGCAATTACACGATGAAGTTGGAGATGTTACAGCTTCAAACTTAGGTACCTCTGCTTCGAACTTAACGTCTGCTGTAAGAGAACATGAAGATCAAATTGGTAATGAGAATATTACTTCAATTGATTCTGGTTCAAACACAATTACAGGTGCGCTTAATCAATTACATACAGAAGTTGGTGATCTTGCTCTACACACAACGTCAACTGATTTAACAGAAGCGATTAACGAATTAGAAGAAGATCTATTTAATGGCGAAGGTGGAACTAAAAGAACAAGAGCAAGTCTATTAACCACAGATAAAACTTCGATTGTAGATTCTATTAACGAATTACATAGTGAACTTTTTGTAGATGGTACTGGTGTATCATTTACTGGATTATCGGCTGACTTCTTTAAAGAAGCTGTTGAAGAACTAAGAACTGAACTTGGTAACCATGCAGTCTTAGATACTAATGTAACAACCGATGCTGTTTCTGCAATTAACGAATTAGAAAATGTTCTAAGAGATGATACAACTCAAAGAACTGGTTATGTTATGGGCACTGATGCTAATAACATTATTGCTGCTATTAACGAAATCGAAACAGTACTGAGAGGCACAAACGCAAATTATAATATTAATACCGCTGCTCAAAACGTAAGAGACGCTCTTAACGAACACGAGCTACAAATTGGTAACATGCTATTTGCAACAGGCGGTCCTGTTGATGCTGCTAACTCTACTGATCTTTCTGGAGCAGTCAGAGTTCTTGATGCAGAGATTGGTGATACCTCATATACTGGCGCTGATCTTACTACTGCTATTAAAAATACTCAAGATGATATTTTAATTGCTGGATCGCTTACAACTCTTAATACGACTAATAAGTTTATTCAAGGTGCGATTAACGAAATCGAAGCTGACTTGTTTAACGCTGGTAATGCTGGATCCGGTGGATCTAGAAGAGAAATGTCTGATCTTAAAACCACTGATCAGACTTCTATTGTAGATTCTATTAATGAAGTCTTTGATGATATTCATACTGCCGGTTCTTTAACTAGTCTTAATACTACGTCTAATCACGTAGTTGGAGCTATTAACGAAATCGAAGCAGTCTTCGATGCATCAACTCACGAAATTACTGCAGGAACAAATGTATTTGATGTAACATCAGGAACATTTACTATTGATTCATCAGGCGATATTATTCTTGATGCAGATGCTAATGATATTATACTTAAAGATGATGGAACTGAATTTGGTAGATTTACAAATACTGCATCTCAGCTAGTATTAAAATCTGGAGCTAATCAAACTTTCTTAACTGGAAGTAATACCAATGCTACATTTAATAACAACCTTACAGTTGAAAATAACTTAGATGTTGACGGAACACTTAATGCAGATGGAGCAACAACTCTTAATGCAACAAGAATCGATGGTAACTTAGACCTTAATGGTTCGGTTGATATTTCAACGAATGCTGTTATTCATGGAACTACAGAATTAAATAGCACATTGGGCGTTGATGGTGACCTTAGAGTTGGTATCTCCGGAACCAATAAGTTTAATGTAGAAGCAACTACTGGTAATACACAGATCGATGGAACTTTAGAAGTAGACGGTACAACTGGAATTGATGGTAACTTTAGAGTTGGTGCTGCAGGCGCATCTAAGTTTGATGTTGTTGCTGCTACCGGTAATACTCAAATCGATGGTACATTAGAAGTCGATGGTACAGCTGGTATTGATGGTAACCTAAGAGTTGGCGCAAACAAGTTTAATGTTACTGCTGCAACTGGTGCTACTCAAATTGATAGCACTCTTGAAGTAGATGGAACTGCTGGAATCGATGGTAACTTTAGAGTTGGAGCAGCTGGCGCTAATAAGTTTAACGTCGTAGCAGCTTCTGGTAATACACAAATCGATGGTAGTCTTACAGCTGATGGTCACACTGATCTTAACTTAACATTGGATGTTGATGGACATACAAATCTTAATTCAACAGTAACTATTGATGGTATTACTACAATAACAAATACTACTCAATCATCAGTAAGCAGCGCAACAGATGGAGCATTGATTGTAGCAGGTGGTGCTTCGATTGGTAAGAATCTATATGTTGGTGGAAACTTACAAGTTGAAGGTACACAAACAGTTCTAAATACTGAAACCTTAACTGTTGAAGATACTTTAGTTCTTGCTGGTAATAGTCTATCTACAGAACCAACAACTGGTGGATTTGGTTTAGAAGTTGGTCCAATTACAAGTCCAAGTGGTATGGCCGCTGGAGTAACTGGTGCTCATAGTATTGTATACAACTATGCAAATGATCGATGGGAAGCTGATGGATCTTTAATTCTATCAACAGCTACACTTGCAACTCCTCAAATTGAAGGTGCTGATTTTGGTCCTAACGATAATTTAACCTTTAGCGCTGGATCAGGCCTAAGCGAAACTTCTGTTAAAACTGGTGCTACGATTGTTACTAATTATATTAACACAGATAAAGGTTCATCACAAAATATATTTAAAACTGTAACAATCGATGGAACTGCCGGTAATAATGTTGTAGCTGATTCAAATGCTGATACTTTAAACCTTAGAGGTTTAGACTCTATTACATTAACTTCAGCTCCTGGTAGTGATACAATTAATATTGATCATGACAATCATGGTACCGCTGGAACTTATGGTCAAACCAGTACTCAAGATGGTCAATACATTAAGTCTGTTATTACTAATGCTCAAGGTCATATAACTGGTGTTACAACTGCTGATTTTGATACTCGTTATCAAGCAACCAATCCATCTTTTGAAATTAAAGTCAATAACGTAAAAGTTGATGACGTATTCCCAGCTGATGCAATTGATCTTATTGAAGGCGGTGGTATAGACATATCTGGTTCTTTAGTTGGAACAGAAAGTAACATTACTATATCTCACCAAGACACTTCAAGCGTAGGTAACCTTAGCCAAAATAATAGTGGCAACACGTTTATACAAGATCTTGCTTTAACGTTTGATACATTTGGTCACGTTACTGGAGCAACTGCTTCTACTGGATCTGTATCTATAGGTAATGGCACATTTACAGTATCTGGTTCTTCAGGACTAGCTGGTTCTGGTTCAATGACAGCAAATCAGTCAGGTAATAGTTCTGCTGGATTGACTAATACTGATAAAGGTTCGTCACAAAACATATTTAAAAATATTGCAGTTAGGAATTTAGCAGATACTGTTTTAGGGACTGTCGTTGCAGATAATAATAATGATACTATTTATCTTGATGCTGGAAACTCAGGTATTACATTAAGTGTAGCTGCTGGAAGTGATCATATTTCTATTAATCACGCAGATACATCAAGTGCTGGTTCCGTAAATAACAGTGGAAGAACTTATATTCAAGATATCACTCTTGATACATATGGTCATATTACTGCTATTTCATCAGCAACTGAATCATATGTTTATACTCCACCAACTTATGCTGGTGATGATATTAATATCGATACTGGTGCATTAACTGGCGCTACAGTAATTTCTGATTTAGACTTTAATGTTACAACCAATACTCTTGGTCATGTTACTGACGCTAATGCAACAATTGCTACAAGAAATCTTACTCTTGCTGATCTTGGATGGGATGGTTGGGATCTTTACACTGAAGGTGTTAAACGAGCTGATATTAATGTTAATGGAATTGTTAACCTTGCTGATGACGGATTCTTAACAACTGGTTATAGTTCTACAAATAATACTGTAACTTATGGTCACCCGGTTTCTCCTTTAAATGGAACATACGGTGGTAATAATAATGGTATAGTAATTGAAGATATTACTGTTGATACTAGAGGTCATATTACTTCAATTGGAACTAGAGATCTAGATACTCGGTTTGATAATTACGGATCATGGAATATTAGTGATGGTTCATCATCTTCTGCTGTAACATCCGGAAACACAGTAGGAATTCTTTCTGGAAACGCTATTACTACTACAAGAAGTGGCGATAATATTACTGTTGCTTTTGTTAATCCAGGTTATATCTCATCACAAAGAACAGCAACTTTAGATGTTCAGGGTAATGGTACCAATCCATACGTAAGATTAAATGATGGTACATCAGATCATGTTCAAGTTGTTGGTAGTGGTACTGTAACAGTTACTGGAAGCGAAAGCCTTGATAGAATTACTATTACCGGTACAGATACAAACACTGACATTAATGTTAATGATGCTAATCTAAGAGCAAGACTTGCTGGATTAAATCCTGCTCAAGGTGTTGCTTATATAGGCGATGGTGGTAATGATCTAGATCTAAGAATCAGAGGTAATTTAACTATTACTGGTACAACTACTTCAGTTAATACTACTAATCTTAATATTGCTGATAACTTTATGGTTGTTAACTCTGATTATCCGAATCAGGCTCCAACTGAAGATGCTGGTATTGAAGTAGAACGTGGATCATACACCAACGCATTCTTAAAGTGGAATGAGTCAAGTAATAGATGGCAGCAAACTATTGGTGATACATCAATGACGTATTACAATATGTCAATTGCTCCTGATAATGCTGACCAAACAAGCTTTACGGTTCGCGATGATAGTAACAGTACTGCAACAATAACTCGAAACGAAGTATTAGCAATCGATGGCGGCACTGCAATTGGTACAAACTTTGTTACTGTTAATTCTGGTGAAAGCCATAGATTACAAGTTAGTCATAGTAACGTATCACATACAGATACAACAGCTGCAGGCACAACACTTGCGCATAGCGGTCAGTTCTCTGTAGTATCGGGTGTTGATGTGAATGCTCAAGGTCACGTAATTGAAGTAATTACTAAGCCATATACGTTACCTGCAGGTGCGGTTCCAAATAATGGTCTACTTGATATTAATGCTGGTTCTTTAATAGACTTGACTATTTCCGGTGGTGATTTTACCGCTGACAAATCTTCAGAAACTGATATTATAATCAATGTAGATTTATCAGAACTTACTGATATGACAGCAGCAGTTGTTGGAACGCAAGATGAAATGGTATTACTTGATAGTGGTTTACAACGCAGAAAACTTATTAGTGAAATTACGCTAAGTGACTTTAATAACGATCTTGGTAACTATGGTGGTTGGTCAACAACAACTGGTACAGTAACAAGTGTTGCAACAGGTACTGGTTTATCAGGTGGCACAATAACTTCGACTGGAACTATTAACTTAGATGTTGCTTTAAGCAATCAACTTGGTGGAGTTAAAATTGGATTCCCTGAAAGCGGTAAAAATTATCCAGTAGAATTAAATGGTTCACAACAAGCATATGTTAATGTACCATGGGTAAATACTACATATTCAGTAACAGATGGTCAGTTATCTCAAAACAATTTTACAAACGCTGATCATACTAAACTGAACGGGATATCTGCTGGTGCAAATGTACAGACTCTTACTCTTAAGGCTCCTACTTCGGCAGACTCAGGATTAAATTTAACTGCTGGATCTACACTAATTCTTACAGGAACTGGCGCAACAACTACATCTAGGAATAGTGGTATAGTAACAATTCATTCTACTGATACTGATACTAATACAACATATTCTCAAAGCTTTGTTGATAATGGCGCTAACGTAATTCATAGATTATCAGCTGGAGGGTCAGGCTCAGGCTCTGATGATCTACAGTATGTTCCTGGTGGTATTGTTACTCTAACTCCAAGTGCTGATAATATGACTATTAGCGTTCCTGCTACTAATGTTGGTCATAGTACTAATACGACTCAAGTAATAATATCTAGTAGTACAGGAACGAACACAACAATAGGCGAAGCTACCGGAACTAAAGCTGGCGTAATGAC
>Ga0209712_10001113_pt1 | contig 23096 bp, 18 predicted proteins | sample ArcOceMetagenome_FD_187443 | JGI IMG/M metagenome (GOLD analysis project Ga0209712, IMG submission 187443) | Marine eukaryotic phytoplankton communities from Arctic Ocean - Arctic Ocean - Greenland ARC118M Metagenome (SPAdes) (version 2) | ecosystem: Environmental > Aquatic > Marine > Oceanic...
AGAGCAGAAATTCGGTGCTGTATGGCATAGAGATGCCCCTTTTTTATGATTAGTATTAGGCGAGAGAAACTATACTCGGTCTGCTTAAAAAAAACAAACAAGATGGATGGTTTTGTAGGTGATTTTGTAGGTGGCTTTTGCTGTGGCTTTAGGGGTGAGGTATATGCGGGCTTTATTGGTGGGTTGGCAGGTTGTTATCTTAAACCTCTTAAACCTCTTAAACCTCAGGCACTATTATCCCGACACAGCAAAGCGACAGGGGATCTCTGTTGGTTTTTGATATGAGATGCTGATTTCAGCTAGTTCTTGTGGTTAATACCTTGATGCCCAACAGCCGCATTGCGCCGCCAGCAATTCGGTCAATCCAAAGCCCCATAGATTGACCGGATTGCTGGTCACCAGGGGCTTGTTAAAGATCCATTGCTATTCCTATTGGGTTTCCCCAGCAACAGCACTGAAGTCGACAAAGACCTCGGCGGTATAAACGATTTCATCGAAGGATGACTCGATACTTTTGGGTGCGGCGCTATTTGAAAAGTTTTCCCCGCTGTCATTGTAGCTGCGGCTTCGCTTTGTCGCTGTTACCACGATTTCTTCAAGCATCTGTGCCCCTTGAGTGCCCCTTACCCAGAGTCGATTATCTCTAAAACTTACCGGGGTCAGGGTGACGCCAAGAGATGTTTCATAGAGGGCCTTTTGTTTCATGACCTTTTCCAAGGCAAGCTGTTTGACCTGGCTTTTAAAGGCGTCTTTCTGGGAGTGCTCAAAGGCGATATCGGACAGCTCTATCTGTTCTTTGCTGTCGGCGACACTGGCGATGGTCTTGAGTTGAGACTCTTGAGTAATAGTCACGGCCATGCGGTTAACCACCTTATAGCTGTCGGGCTTTTTACCAAACCAGCCGTACTGCGGCGAGGTGGAAAACTTCGAGCTTTTAATATGGTCCGGATTGATACCGGCAGTGACTAGCTGCTGACTGATAGATTCTCGCAGGGTAATGTTATTCGAGATGGATGTGGAGAGCTGCTTATCTTCACTGGTGACCACTAGGCTAATAATGGCTCTATCGGAGTAGGCTTTTTCTTCGGCCTCGGCGCTGAGGGTGACAATTTTTTCACTGGGGTGCAGAAACTGGCGCAGTTCATTGGGGCTGCCTTTGAGCTCTGGCTGAGCAACGGCGGCAAGGGGTAAAAGGCAAAAGAGTAGGCAGCTGATTAATCTGGTCATAGTAGTCTCGGTGGGGTTGGTCTGTGACTATTTTAAAATAGACCTTTTTAAAATAGACCCTGGCAGCGGTAACTGCCTACAATGATGAGATTAAAAGCCTGTAATTAAAAGCCTGCAAATAGACAGCGGCAGTTAGCCAGTTAAAAATAACTATAAACTAGGGCGCCCAAGCATGATTGAGATCACTGCCAGAGAAAAAATCTACCAAGTTATTTTTGGCACCGACACCGCGGCGGGTCAGCGCTTCGATATTCTGCTGATCTATATGATTTTGCTGAGTGTGCTGGCGGTTATTTTCGATTCGATTAGTACGGTTCACGATCAGTACGGTATGTGGATCTTCCGTCTCGAGTGGGTATTCACCGGGCTGTTTTCCATTGAGTATCTGCTGCGTATTTATTCCTCACCGAAACGTCTGAGCTATATATTTAGCTTCTATGGTCTTGTGGACCTACTCTCTATAGTGCCGACCTATCTGGCGCTGTTTATTCCCGGCGCCAGTTACTGGCTGATATTGCGCCTGCTCCGCGTCTTGCGGATTTTCCGTGTGCTCAAGTTGGTGCGCTACCTTTCCGAAGCGAATATTTTGCTGCGCTCCATGTATGCCTCGCGACGCAAGGTGTTGGTATTTTTCACCGTGGTAATGGTGCTCAGTGTGATTTTTGGCAGCCTGATGTTCCTGGTGGAGGGGCCGGAAAATGGCTTTACCAGTATTCCCCGAAGTGTCTATTGGACCATCGTGACTATCACCACTGTGGGTTATGGGGATATTGCACCGCAGACCGTGGTGGGGCAGATTATTGCCACTATGGCGATGCTTACCGGTTATTCGATCATTGCTATTCCAACCGGTATTTTTACCGCTGAGATCGCCCGGGAGATCAACACGGCCAGCAGCAATACACGCTGCAATATCTGTGAGCGCAGTGGTCATCATCCGGATGCCGAGTACTGTTATCACTGTGGTATTGAGCTGTCGAAAACTTAAGCTAGGCCCAGCGCTTAAACCTTTAGCTGAGGGCCTGCTGCTCCGAGGCAATGCGATAACTCAGCGCCTCTTGATAGTCCTCACTGATAACCTGCTCCCGGCCTGCCAGGTCGGCAATACTCCGCGCTACGCGCAAGACGCGATAAAAGCCTCTGGTTGACAGCCCAAAGCGAGTGATCGCATGGTCCATCAAATGGCGCTGCTCGCTACTTAATGGGCAGATGGTTTTTAGCTCTTCACTGCTCAGCTGGCTATTGGTCTTGCCCTGTCTCTTCAACTGTCGCTCTCGAGCCACACAGATACGCTGCTGAATCTGCTGGTCGCTTTCCCCTTTGGGTTGCTGTTTATAGTTTGCCTGCTGCTGATTTAGCAGTTGATTGTTTTCTATGGGGGTGACCTGCACTTGCAGGTCGATACGATCTAGTAGCGGGCCGGAGATTTTGCCTCTATAGCGGGTGATCTGATCCGGGGTGCAGCGACAGCGGGGGCTGCCTAGATAGCCACAGGGGCAGGGGTTCATGGCGGCGATTAACTGAAAGTTGGCGGGGTAACAGACCTGTGCGGCGACTCTGGAGATATTGATCTCGCCGGATTCCATGGGTTCCCGAAGTACCTCTAATACGCTGCGGGAAAATTCCGGCAGTTCGTCGAGAAACAGCACGCCCTGATGGGCGAGGGAGATCTCTCCCGGTCTGGGGCTGCTGCCGCCCCCCACCAGTGCTGCCGAGGAGGCGGTGTGATGGGGGGCGCGAAAGGGTCGTGCCCAGATCGGTTGGCGCAAGCCTTTGCCGGCCACGGAATAGATAGAGGCCACTTCAAGTGCCTGTTGGTTATTCAGTGGCGGCAGTATGCCGGGCAGGCGACTGGCGAGCATGGTTTTGCCAGTGCCCGGGGGACCGTAAAACAGTAAGTTATGGCCGCCAGTGGCGGAGATCTCTAGGGCACGCTTGCCATGGTGTTGGCCGATGACTTGATTGAGCTGGCTTTGGTTGTCACTGGCTCGATTGTTAAGTGAATCTTGCGGGTCAATCTGAGGGGTTTTCGAGGAGTCCCAAAGTTGAAGTTGTGTCTGCTGTAGCAGATGCGCCGAGACATCTAATAGATGTGTACAGGGAAAGATTTCCAAGCCGTCGACCAAGGAGGCTTCCTCAGCATTGTGACGACTGATAATCAGCTGCTTGCCTTGATGCAGGCAACCAAGAGCTGCGGGCAATACGGCATCCACGCCTCGGGTGTCTCCAGAGAGGGCCAGTTCGCCAATAAACTCATATTGATCTAGCTGATCCAGGGGCACCTGCCCCGAGGCAGCCAGAATCGCCACGGCAATCGCGAGATCGAAACGACTGCCTTCTTTGGGGAGTTCGGCGGGGGCCAGATTGACGGTGATACGCCGTGCGGGAAAATCAAAGTGCGAGTTGAGGATGGCGCTGCGGACTCGATCTTTGCTCTCTTTGACCGCGGTTTCCGGCAGGCCGACCATATGAAAGCTCGGCAAACCATTGGATAGATGCACTTCCACTGAGACTCGCGGCGCATTGATACCGAGTTTTGCACGCGTGTTGACCACCGCAAGTGACATGGCATACCTCCCTGTATGTCATTTCTAGAATGACCCCTCAATCCGGTGAGGGGCATTATATATGTAGGCTATTTATTACTTTGGTTGGATCTGAGCTGGCTGATGCTTTGTTCAAGGCTGCTGATTTGAGTTTCTAGGGCGTCGAGCTTTTCTCTGGAGCGGTGCAAGACTGCCTGCTGTATATCGAACTCTTCCCGGGTCACCAGATCCATTTTTTGTAGGGCTTTGGCCATGGCGGAGCGAACCTGCATTTGCACCTCATCCCCCAGAGCCTGGGCGCCGGGTATAAAGGCCTGATTAAACTGTTTGATAAATTGGTTAACGATATTGTCTTGATTCACTGGGTAGTTCCTCTTTTAGCCTCTAGCAATAACTTGCAGTCTAGCAAATTGCACCAAGATACCCCATGCATTTACGGCAGTTGAGACCTGTCACGCTAATGATGCATTGGCTTGTCCAGTTTGGTGCGCAAGTCCCACTGGCTGCTTTTGTCTGTGCACCATCTTGGTACGCCTGCACGTCATTTAATTATAAATTGATCGAAAAGACCGCTAAAAATTAGTTGGCACGGGATATGCATTGTCCTAACCGAAGCATCAAAAAACTTAACGTTTAACTGTTAAATATTATTTTAAATTTTATATCTTGGGAGATATATCGATGAAAGCTTTAAATACTGCAATTTTCGCTGCAACTATGATGTCTGCTGCCACTGCAATGGCTGCTGAAGTTTCTGGTAACGTCGCAATTGGTTCTGATTATTTTTTCCGTGGTGTTGATCAGTCTGGCGGCGCAGCGCTGTCTGGCGGTTTCGATGTTGCTTTTGAAAATGGTGCTTATGTTGGTACTTGGGCTTCAAGCATTGGTTTCGGTGCGGATGAATCAGGCAATGAAGGCGGCCTTGAACTTGATTACTACGTAGGTTACGGCGGATCTTTTTCTGAGACTGTTAGCTATGACGTTGGTTATATTTATTACGGCTACCCGCAGTCTGCTTCTACAGAAGAGTTTGAAGAATTTTACGGCAGTGTCTCTATGGGCGACGCGACTTTAGGCTTTGCTTATTCCGATGATTGGTATGCGAGTAGCGGCGATTACACTTACATCTATGCTGATTACGCTGTTGCTCTGAACGAAGCCTTTAGCTTAGGTTTTCACTACGGTACTTCATCAGCTGACGATGCAGCCGCCGAATACGACGACTATTCAATCTCTTTAAGCACAGAAGCTGCTGGCCTTGGTTTTGATCTGAGCTGGATCTCAACTGACGAAGCTGAAGGCGCATACGCTGACAACGAATTTGTATTGACTGTTTCTAAGTCTCTGTAATTTTAAACCTTTTATCTTGCTCATCTAAAGCGGGTGGCTTCGGCCACCCTATGGAGATTCTCAATGAAATTAATAACTGCAATTGTAAAACCTTTCAAGCTTGATGAAGTGAGAGAGGCCCTTGGCGACCTAGGTGTCGCTGGAGTAACAGTAACAGAAGTAAAAGGGTTCGGACGTCAGAAGGGCCACACTGAGTTGTATCGTGGTGCTGAGTACGTTGTCGATTTCCTGCCCAAGGTTAAGTTGGAAATTGCACTGGCAGACGAGATGGTTGATAGCGCAGTAGAAGCTATTACCAATGCTGCACAAACCGGCAAAATCGGCGATGGAAAAATCTTTATTTCAACGCTCGAAGAAGTCATTCGAATCCGCACCGGTGAAACCGGCGCTGAAGCTGTATAACAAGAGGCCTTAAAATGAATTCCGATATAATTGAAATCAAATATGCACTGGACACCTTCTATTTCCTGATGTCTGGTGTATTAGTAATGTGGATGGCCGCTGGCTTCTCCATGCTCGAAGCCGGTCTGGTTCGCTCTAAAAACACCACTGAAATCCTTACCAAAAACGTGGCGCTGTTTGCCATCTCTTGCTGCATGTACATGGTAATGGGCTACGCCATTATGTACGGCGGCAGTGCAGGCGGTTTTCTTCCTGACGTTTGGTTTGGCAACATTATTGGCAATGCGACAACTGAAGAAGTACTGGCTAGTGGTGGTGATACTTACTACTCCGGCGCATCTGACTTTTTCTTCCAGGTGGTATTCGTTGCTACGGCTATGTCGATCGTCTCAGGTGCAGTTGCTGAGCGCATGAAGCTGTGGGCATTCCTGGCCTTTGCTGTTGTGATGACTGGCTTTATCTATCCTATGCAGGGTATGTGGAAGTGGGGCGGCGGTTTCTTAGACGTTGCTGGTTTCCAAGATTTCGCAGGTTCTGGTGTTGTTCACCTCTGTGGTGCTACTGCTGCTCTGGCTGGCGTAATGTTGCTTGGCGCTCGTAAAGGCAAGTACTCAGCTGACGGTAAAGTTAACGCGATTCCTGGCGCCAACATGCCTCTCGCGGCTATCGGTATGTTCATCCTGTGGATGGGCTGGTTCGGTTTCAACGGCGGTTCTGAGTTGATGGTGTCGAACATTGCTGAAGCTAACGCAGTATCGGATATCTTCGTTAACACTAATGCTGCTGCCGCTGGTGGCCTGCTGGCTGCTCTGGTTCTGGCGCAATTGCTCTATGGCAAAGCTGATCTGACTATGGCTGTTAACGGTGCTCTGGCTGGTCTGGTTGCTATTACTGCTGAGCCTTTGGCTTGGACTGGCGGAGCTGCAACTCTTGTCGGTGCCATTGGTGGCGTAATTGTTGTGTTCTCTGTGAAGCTCATGGATTCTCTGAAAATCGATGATCCCGTCGGTGCGATCTCTGTCCACGGTGTAGTCGGTATCTGGGGCCTGTTAGCAGTTTGTTTCTCTGGCAACGACAGTGCAACTCTTATCGGTCAGTTGACTGGTATCGCTGTGATCTTCGCCTGGACCTTTGTTACTAGCTTTATCGTTTGGTCGATATTGAAAGCTGTAATGGGTATCCGTATCACTGCAGAGCAAGAGTTTGAAGGTTGTGATATCGCCGAGTGCGGTATTGAAGCTTACCCTGAGTTTTCTTCAAGCAAATAGTTTTAAAGTTTCCCCCTCTTAGTAGTAGTACTACTAGACAGTACCTTTCCGGGGCCTTATGGCCCCGGATTTTTTTTGCCTGAAATTTCTCTATTGACTCTGTCGGCCACCAATAAGCCCTGAATAGCCCTATAATCGGTATATTGGCTTATCTGAAGATGCAATTTGTATTTGAAACAGGTATCTTTACAAAAGAATTAAAATTACTCGGAGAACCACATCAATGAAGTTAATTACAGCGATTATCAAGCCATTTAAACTCGACGACGTGCGTGAGGCACTTGCAGATGTAGGAGTGCAAGGTATTACAGTCACAGAGGTAAAAGGCTTTGGTCGGCAGAAAGGGCACACTGAGTTGTATCGTGGCGCCGAATATGTGGTGGATTTTCTACCTAAGATTAAGCTCGAAATCGCCATTGGCCAGGACATGGTCGACAGTGTAGTTGAAGCGATTGCCAAGGCAGCTGCCACTGGCAAGATTGGCGATGGCAAGATTTTTATCTCCACCCTAGATGAAGTGATTCGTATTCGCACAGGTGAAACTGGCGAGCAGGCGGTATAGTCAGCGTTAAATAGCTGGCGCTAAATTTTCAACTAAGGCTTTCTGCTTTTAGAAAGCCTGTTTAATTCACCAGCGTTTATACCCTTCACAGGGAACCTCTGTGGATTATTTGACTCCAAGAAACTCTTTAAGACTCTCTTAACCTCTCTTAACCTTTTTAGACCCTCCACATAATTCAAGGATGGACAAGTGCAAAATTCTTTGACCAAAGCTAAGCGCAATATTTTCAGCTCAATAGCCATTTTGTTAGTCAGCCTCTGCTCCGCGCAGTGGGCCATGGCCGCTAGCGAAAAAGACATTCTGAGCAATCTTTCCGCAGTGCGCCCTGATCTTAAGTTTGAGTTTGTCGGTGAATCTGTTCTGCCAGGTTTCTATGCAGTGCAGGTTGAAGCTGGTCCGCTGCTCTATGTCTCTGCAGATGGCGGTCATTTCTTTGATGGCAATCTCTACCAAATTACCCGCAGCCAATTTGTCGATGTTCGCGACGTGGCTCTAAATGACACTCGACGGGATCTGTTTGCTGCTCGTGGTACTGACGACATGATTGTTTTTAAGCCTACAGGGCAGACTAAAGCGATTATCAATGTGTTTACTGATGTCGACTGCGGCTACTGCCGCAAGCTGCACAATGAAGTGCCGCAGCTCAATGCCATGGGTATAGAAGTGCGCTATCTGGCCTTCCCAAGAGCGGGATTGGAATCTGCGTCATACGATAAGATTGCCACTGCCTGGTGTTCAGATACACCCAATGAAACCCTAACGGCAATCAAGAATGGCGTGCGTACCAGTATCTCAGTCTGTGAAGATAATCCGGTCGCCGAGCACTATCGTCTCGGAGTTTCTATGGGTGTGACAGGTACGCCAGCGATTATTCTGATGGATGGCACCTTGATCCCAGGCTATAAACCAGCCGCTGAACTCGCCGAGTTCCTTGGTGTAAGTTCGACCAACTGATTGGCAGTGGCCATATAGCTATAAAAAGCGCCCGCTTTAGCGAATATCAACCGCCCTTGCATTGACAGAGGGCGGCCTGCCATCTACTGTTGTGCCCTCTGTTATTCACTCATTTTTAGTTCGGGGAAACACCTTGAAATCGGTAAAAGTCGGTATCTGCGGTCTGGGCACAGTTGGCTCAGGCACACTCAATCTTCTTCAGCACAACGCCCAATTAATCAACCCTCGAGCCAACTGCGAAATCGCGGTTACTCAGGTAGGTGCGCGTCGCGATAACCCAAACTGCGATACCTCTACTGTTAAGGTTACCCGGGATATTTTCGATGTCGCCAAAAACCCCGATATTGATATAGTCGTGGAATTGATCGGCGGCACCACCATAGCCCGTGATCTAGTGATGACAGCCCTGGATAACGGCAAGCATGTGGTCACCGCCAACAAGGCACTGATCGCCGAACATGGCATGGAAATATTCGCCCATGCCGAGAAGTGTAATCTGATTGTTGCCTATGAAGCGGCAGTGGCTGGTGGCATTCCCATTATCAAAGGCTTGCGTGAAGGCCTGGCGGGCAACCGCATCAACTGGATGGCTGGTATTATTAACGGCACCACCAATTTTATTCTCTCTGAGATGGACAGCAAAGGTCGTGAGTTTTCCGACGTGCTGACCGAAGCTCAGGAAAAGGGTTATGCCGAAGCCGATCCCACCTTTGATGTGGAAGGCATAGATGCCGCCCATAAGCTTGTTATTATGGCGTCACTGGCATTCGCTATCCCCCTCGACAGCAGCAAGGTTTTTACTGACGGTATCACTAAGCTAGATCCCCAGGACGTCGCCAACGCTCGCGAGTTGGGCTATGTGGTTAAGCATCTGGGTATAGCTCGCCAGACCAACAAAGGTGTTGAACTGCGCGTTCACCCAACTCTAGTGCCGAAAAACTGCCTGATTGCCGGCGTAGATGATGTGCTCAACGCCGTGATGGTCAATGCCGATGCGGTTGGCACTACCTTGTTTTATGGTCCAGGTGCCGGCGCCGCTCCCACAGCTTCCTCAGTGGTAGCAGATATTATTGATGTAGCGCGAGTGATGAACAACGATCCCCAGAGCTGGGTGCCAGCCCTTGGCGTGCCCACCAGTGCAGTTGCAGCCCGCGACATTCTCGATATCCAAGAGATTGAAACCAGTTTCTATATGCGCTTCTCAGCCCTAGATCAGCCCGGCGTATTGTCTACAGTCACCGGTATTATGGCTGGTGCGGGTATTAGCATTGAGGCGATTAGCCAGAAAGAGCAGCCTGCCACCGAAGAGTATGTGGACGTTATTATCCTGACCAATGTCACCCATGAAAAATCCTTGGATGCAGCGGTTGAGCAGATCGAACAACTTGAAACAGTACGCGGACAGGTAAGCTTTATCCGCGTCGAACATTTGGACCAGTAAAATGAAATATATCAGCACCAGAGGCGGCGGCGAGCCAAAGAGTTTTGAAGAGGTTGTGCTCACCGGTCTAGCTCCAGATGGCGGACTCTATGTGCCCCAGGAATTGCCCCAGTTTAGTCAGGAAGAGATAGCCTCATGGGCCGGTCTCTCTTATCAGGATTTGGCCTTAAAGATTATTACGCCCTTTGTTGATGGTGCGATTCCCCACGCTGATCTCAAAGAATTGATTGATAAATCCTATTCCACCTTCCGTCACGGCGGTATTGCACCGCTGATTCAGACCGGACACAACGAATGGATTATGGAGCTTTTTCACGGCCCGACTCTGGCCTTTAAAGATTTTGCTCTGCAGTTCTTGGGTAACCTGCTCGACTATATTCTCGCCAAGCGCAATCAAAAAGTTGTGATCATGGGTGCCACCTCCGGTGACACCGGCTCAGCTGCGATTGAAGGCTGTCGTCGCTGTGAAAATATCGATATCTTTATCCTGCACCCGCACAATCGCGTGTCAGAAGTTCAGCGTCGCCAGATGACCACTGTTGCTGCAGACAATGTGCACAATATTGCCATGCACGGTAATTTTGATGACTGTCAGAATATGGTTAAAGCCAGCTTTAGCGATCAATCATTTTTACCTGAAGGTCGTCAATTAGCCGCAGTTAACTCGATTAACTGGGCGCGAATTATGGCGCAGATCGTCTACTATTTTTGGGCCTCACTGTCACTGGGCGGCCCTCAGCGCAAGGTCTCTTTTTCAGTTCCCACGGGAAACTTTGGCGATATTTTTGCCGGTTATTTGGCGCACAAGATGGGCTTGCCCATAGAGCAGTTGGTGATCGCCACTAATCAAAACGATATTTTGCATCGCTGTATTAGCGAAAATGATCATAGCACTCGTCCGTTAGAGCAGAGCCTCGCGCCAAGCATGGACATCATGATCTCGAGTAACTTCGAGCGCTTGCTGTTTGATCTCTATGATAACGATGGCGCTGCGATTGCAGAGTTAATGAAAGACGCCAAAGCCGGAAATATGCAGCTCAGTGACTCGGTATTGGTTAAGGCCCGTGAACTGTTTTCCAGCCATCGCTGTGACAATGACGGCATGTTGGCCATGATTCGCGATGTGTTAAAAGAGAGTGATTACCTGATGGATCCGCACACGGCCATTGGTCTAGATGCGGCCCGTCACTGTCGAACTAACAAGGAAACACCAATGGTGACCTTGGCCACTGCACACCCAGCTAAGTTCCCGGATGCTGTGCGTGAGGCGGGTTATCCCACTGATCCTGAACTGCCGACTCATATGGCAGATCTGTTTGAGAAACAAGAGCACTACACAGTGCTGGATAATGATCAGGATGCGGTGCAGGCGTTTATTGCGGGGAATATTACCGCTTAACAGATAGTGCTTGCCGCTCCATGCTCTGTCATCCCGACCGCTGCACACTACCATCCAGGGCGCTACACACTGTCATCCTGACCGCTACACACCTTCATTCAGGCCGCTACACACCTTCATTCAGGCTGCTACAAACCTTCATTCAGGCCGCTACAAACCTTCATTCAGGCCGCTACAAACCTTCATTCAGGCCGCTACACACCTTCATTCAGGCCGCTACACACTGTCATCCCGACCGTAGCGGAGGGATCTGACCCAGTCGGCAGGAGATCCTTCGACTTCGCTCAGGATGACAGAATCTGCTAATCAATGATCTTGCAATCCGGTAATCCGGTAATCCATGAGTTTATAGTCTGCTTATCCATGAGTAGTAAATACTATTTTCAGGTGCAGATATGGCTAAGCAGGACCACAAAATATTGGCAGATACACTGGATTCAGCTTCAAATTTGTCTGTCGACAATATTCTACAGAGCCGTTTAATCACGGAAAAACACCTCACCTTGTTAAAAAAGGAGGGTTTTCTCAAGCCTATCGTAAAAGGTTGGTATCTCTTAGATGCAGATTTAAGCCACTCAGATACCGGTGAGTCAGTACCCTGGCACGAATCCTATTGGGTTTTCATTGGTCAATATCTCAGAGAAATGGTTGGCGAAGATTACATCTTGTCGGCTGAGCAATCTCTGGATTTACACAGGGGTAATAATGTACTGCCCAATCGACTTCTTATTGGCAACGCCAAGAAAGCGAACCGAGTCGTGCCATTGCCTCGAGGTTTAAGCCTTTCGTTATATACCGCCACTAAAGTTCCAAGTCATCCAGATGTTCAGGATGGGGTAAATATCTATTCGCTGGAAATGGCTTTAATTAAAGTTGGACAATCCTATTTCCGTCGGCAAATACAGGAAATAGCTTTGGCTCTGGGAGCTGCAAACCATCGCTTAATATTGCAGCAGTTGCTTGAAAAGGGACAGGTTGCCGCGGCAGGGCGTCTTGCAGGGGCGTACCGTGAATTAAATATGCCAAGTACAGCGAATGAGATTTTCTCGGTGATGACAGCCGCCGGTTTCTCGGTAAAGGACGTTAATCCTTTTGATGAGCCTGTAGCGGACATTACCGTTTTGCGACCTCAATCGCCACAGGCGGCCAGAATAGAGCTGCTTTGGCGTTCGCTCAGTGAGCGTATTACAAAGCAACTAGATCCGGCTTTTACGCCGCCAAAAAATATCAAAACAGCGATTGAGTTACTTGAAGAAAACTATTCCCATGATGCATATCACTCGCTGTCGATAGAAGGCTATGAAGTAAGCCCTGAATTAATTGAGCGAGTACGCAGCGGGCAGTGGAATCCCGACTTGGAGAAACTCGACCAACAAAACCTCGATGCGATGGCCGCAAGGGGCTATTGGGAAGCACATAATCAGGTTAAAGAAACTATTCGCCATTTACACGGCAGTGGTCTCAGTACAGAGTTACTGCGTGGGGATTTATCAAACTGGTATCGCGCTTTATTTAGCCCCATGGTTCGAAGCGGAATGTTGCAAGCATCGGATCTCGCAGGTTACCGTAACCGACCGATATTTATTCGCGGGTCTAGACATACACCGCTGCCAATCGAAGCAATCACAGATGCTATGGATACCCTATTTAACTGTATCCAAAAGGAACCCCACCCGGTCACCCGAGCAATATTAGGCCATTGGCTTATCGGCTACATACATCCTTATCCTGATGGCAATGGACGCACAGCGAGGTTTTTGATGAACGCATTGCTGGTTTCTGCTGGGTATCCCTGGGCGATTATTCGCTTAGAAACACGAACGACTTATATGCAAGCTCTGGAGCAGCTGTCGATTCATCAAAATCCGGACCCTTTTGTAGAGTTTGTGTTGGAGGCAATCAATCATCAGTGGGAATATGGACAGTTTTTTTAAGTTCTGTATCTTGATCCTGCCTACCCTTCCCAATACCCACCATCCACAAACTTCCACCCCACATCCTCAAGCACTTCGGTTACTATAAAGCCGCACTAAATACCGGAGAGTAAAAGATGCCCGCTGAAGTCCAAACCCATTACCGCGCCTGTAACCTTTGTGAAGCCATCTGTGGCCTTGAGATTAAAACTCAGGGCGATCAGGTTCTGTCTATTAAAGGTGATAAGAATGACCCTTTCAGTAAAGGTTATATCTGCCCCAAGGGCACCGCGATGGAAGATATCTACACCGACCCCGATCGTCTGCGGTTGCCGGTTAAAAAAGATGGCGACAGCTGGGTCGAGATTAGCTGGGAAGAGGCTTTTAGTACCGTCGCTGAAAAGCTCACGGCAGTGCAAGATCAACATGGCGCAGATTCTGTTGCCTTCTATGCTGGCAACCCCAATGTGCACAATTACGGCAGCATGACCCACGCCAGTGTGTTGCGCAAAGCGGTGCAATCTAAGACGCATTTTTCGGCGACTAGTCTTGACCAGCTACCCCATCATTTAACCTCTTTAAGTCTTTTTGGCCATCAGTCATTGATCCCTGTGCCAGATATTGACCACACCAATTACATGCTGATTATTGGCGGCAATCCGCTGGCGTCTAACGGCAGCATTATGACTGTGCCGGATGTGCCGAAGCGTTTGAAAGCGATTCAGCAACGCGGCGGGCGCTTTATAGTGATTGACCCACGTCGCACAGAAACTGCTGAGATTGCAGATCAACATTTATTTATTCGCCCGGGCACCGATGCCTTTTTATTAATGGCCATGTTAAATACTTTGTTTGCGGAGAAGCTGGTCAATACAGGTCATCTCACCGACTTACTGGTTGGGATCGATGACGTTCGCAGTGCCTGTGAGTCGTTTACACCAGAGTTAGCCGAACAGCGAACCGGTGTTGCCGCTGAGCAGATTCGCCAGCTAGCACGTGATATGGCCAACATAGAAGGCGCTGTTTGCTATGGCCGCATGGGCGTGTCGGTTCAGGTCTATGGCACTCTGTGTCAGTGGGCTATTCATATGATTAATATTCTCACCCACTCATTAGATGTGCGCGGTGGCATGATGGCCTCGTCGCCGGCCTTTGGCTTTATCAAGCCTGGGGAATCTGGGGCAGGGCACTTTGCTGCCTTCCATAGCCGCGTGAGTGGGCTGCCGGAGTTTGCCGGTGAATTGCCCGCAACCGTTATGGCTGAGGAGATGTTAACTGAGGGTGAAGGGCAGATTCGCGCGCTGATTTCTATTGCTGGTAACCCGGTGCTGTCGGCGCCCAATGGCCAGCAGATTGATCGGGCCCTTGATGGCTTAGACTTTATGGTCAGCCTGGATTTTTATATCAATGAAACCACCCAGCACGCCGACATTATTTTGCCACCCACCAGCGCATTGGAGCACGACCACTACGATATAGCCTTCCATCGTTTGGCGGTGCACAACACGGCGCGCTTTAATGAGCCAGTGTTTGAACCCGCTGCGGGTACATTGCATGACTGGGAAATTTTTAATGGCTTGGGCCAGGCAATTGCTGCCCATAAAGGTATAGAGGTTAAGTCACTGCCCTCTCCCGATAAGATGATTGATATGGGTATTCAGCGGGGGCCTTACGGCGCTGCTGCTGGCCATGAGCTAGAGCTGACCCTGGATAAGATTAAGCAACATCCCCATGGTTTGGATATTGGACCATTAGCCCCTAGCTTGCCTGAGCGTCTCTGTACTGCGGATGGCAAAATAACCCTGATGACCGACTATATAGTCAAAGACCTAAAGCGCCTTGGCGCTGATGATGCCATGACAGAAGTGGATGAGTTACTTCTGATAGGTCGTCGCCATATTCGCAGCAATAACTCCTGGATGCATAACTCTCACCGATTGGTAAAGGGCAAGCCACGCTGGCAGTTGCTGATGCACCCGGAGGATCTAGCTGCTCGCAACCTAGAAGATCAATCACAGGTACGTATCGAATCTCGGGTTGGCTCTGTGGAGACGCAGGTTGTTGCCAGTGACGAAGTGATGCCCGGTGTGGTGAGTCTGCCTCATGGTTGGGGACATAAGCGGGCTGGGGTGAGTATGACCATCGCTGCGGCCCAGGAAGGGGTTAGCTGTAATGATCTCACCGACGATAAGCTTATTGACCAGATCAGTGGTAATGCTGCGTTGAATGGCGTACCAGTTAAAATATTTGCAGTGCTGTCGTAAAGCCTTAATGCGCAGTATTAAAAGGTGTGGCCGGTGTCTTTTAAGGGCATTGGCCATACTTTTGCGGTCTATTTTAGTTTTTATACCGCTGTTTAAACATCATCGTTTCTACTCTGAAACTGAAATCCAAGCTTGTTGTGCGCCCTTCAGACTCTCTTCAGGCTCTTACAGGCATGACTAGCACAGGCAGTATTTCTTGGGCGCACACAGCTCTCTTGTCGAAAAAGACCAAAAACCTATCATATGACACAAAAAGCGTCATTTAGTGACATTATCATATGGACACTATTTTATTTTCGTAGTATCTTTCTGCTGTAACACTATCAAATGGACACTATGCATAAAGTATAGTATCTTGGAAAAATAAAGTCCTCGAAGCGCCGGTTGCATATTGGAAATTTGGCACTATCGAAGGACGCTATAACTATAAGTACAACCGGGGGAACAATGCTCAAACCTTTTCAGGCAAGATTGGCTGCGTCACTTATGCGAAATTCTTCGCTGTCGTTGCTAGTGCTTGGCGCAATAACATTATTTTTTGCTGCGGGTCTGCAATTTGTAGAGCTGCGTACGATCTTTTCTGACTTACTCCCCAAAAACCATCCTTTCGTAGAGACTTTTTCGGATCATCCGAACTTTGGTAACCCGCTTACGGTTACGATCATGGTCAAGAATAAAGAAGGTAGTATTTATAACTCCGAGACATTAGAAAAAGTCTGGAGCCTTACCCGAGACATCGATCTCGCGGCTGGCGTAGACCATGATCAGATACTCTCTATAGCAACAGAGAAAGCCCGCTACGCTGAGGCGACTCCCTTTGGCATTGAAAGCCAGCCATTGATGGGCGATTCAGTCCCGACGACCCCAGAAGAAATTCTCGACTTGCGCCAAAAAGTTAAGAAGGCGCCCAATGCCCGCGCCTTCCTAATTTCCCAAGACGAATCTGCCACCTTAATTAAAGCAACTTTTATTGAGCGGTTGGTTGATTACGGCGATCTGTTTGCTTACGTACAGAATCTTGTCGAAAGCGAACGCGATGCCAAGCATGAGATTCATGTGGCGGGCCAGCCGATGCTTACGGGTTGGGTCTATAGTCACCAAGCAGCGATGCTGGGCATCTTTGGTGTGACGATTATCGCGCTTGTCCTGTCGCTGATAATTTATATGTCCAATTTCGTCGGTGTTGTTATTCCGGTTGTTACCAGTGCCGTTGCAGCGATCTGGGGGTTCGGTTTTGTCGGCTGGTTGGGCTATCCCATTGAGCCTTTGATAATGGTCGTGCCATTGTTATTGGTCGCCCGATCCTTCAGCCATTGTGTGCAGTTTATCGAGCGCTATTACGAGGTTTATCCTCAGGTCAAAGATAAGAAAAAAGCTGCGGAGATGGTTCTTGGGGTGATGATGACTCCGGGTGGTCTGGGTATCTTTACTGATGCCATCGGCATTCTGCTAATCATAGTTGCACCCATACCGGCTATGGAGCGCTTCGCGATCTTCTGTGGTTTTTGGGCACTGATTCTGTTCCCAACCAATGTTCTGTTATCGCCATTGATGCTGTCTCTGTTGCCAGAGCCAAAAAATGCGGCTTCGATAACCGGTGCTGATAAAGACGGCGGCCAATTTTGGCATCGCGCGATGCACAGTACGCTGTCTTTTATAGCAACCCTGTCTCATGGTTTTCGCGGCAAGGTAACTGCAGTTGTCACCCTAGTATTAGTGGTCGTGAGTATTGGTCAAGTGATGCAAATCAAAGTGGGTAATCCAGTGGAAGGCACTAGCCTGCTGTGGGAAGACTCCGAGTACAACCAGGCCGTCGGCGCCATCAATCGAAACTTCGCTGGCTTGAATACCCTAGAAGTTATTTTTGAGGCGAAAGACGCTAACAACCCGAGTCGTGTGGCCCGGCAAGCTGACACTGTATTTTCGATGTTGGCGCTGCAGCGCAATTTGGAAAAGCAGGAGAACCCTCCTGTAGCCACACTGTCGTTCGCTGATTATCTACCTGAAGCTAACCGTTTGTTTAGTGGCGGCAACCCGAAATGGTCCCCTCTGGATCGCGATCAGCAGGCGGTTACGGCCGCATCTGGCGCCGTCATGATTGGCACTGGCCCCAAAGCCTTTTTACATGTCACAGATTTTGTTCAACAAAATGCCACTGTGTCCCTTTGGTATAAAGACAATAAACAGGAAACCGTTGACCTAGCGTTGGAGCAGACTCGCGCAGCCCTAGATGAAATTGGCATGGAGCACGACAGTTTCAATATACGCTTGGGCACAGGCACCATTGCCTTGCAGCAGTCGATCAATGACACCGTGGATTACTATCAGTGGGTGATTCTGGGGCTGCTTAATCTGGTTATTCTGGTTACTTGCAGCTATGCCTATCGCTCTATTACCGCAGGTGTACTGCTGTTAATTCCGGTCAATATTTCTAATGTTTTTCTCGGCGCAGTGATGGTGCAGATGGGTATAGGGTTGGATGTAAATACCTTACCGATTTCTGCCATTGGTGTTGGCGTCGGTATTGACTACGGCATTTACCTTCTGAGTAGAATCTGTGAGGAATACACCAAATGTAACAACCATGCTCAGGCGATCAGAAAGGCTGTAGTCACCACGGGTAAGGCGATCTTCTTCACCGCAACCATAGTGCTGATTGCAATCTTGCCTTGGTATTACCTCTCGGAACTGAAGTTCCTAGCAGATATGGGGCTGTTACTGGTCATGGTTATGTTGATCAATATGGTTGTCGCCCTAATCGTGCTGCCACTTGAAGTCTGGTTGGTTAAGCCACGGTTTATGACGATCAAAGGGTTGTTGGGCAGTGGTGAAGATGAACTCTTCGGCATTGCTGACGAGCCAGTTGTAGGAAAGTATTTTAAGGAAGAAAAAGCAGTACCAGTAAATTAAAAATTAAAAAATAATTATTAGAAAAGCATTAATAAAAGGGGTAGTTAAATATGCAAATTAAAGAAGATACACATGATTATAGTAGACGTATGTTTCTCGACAAAGTTTCTAAAGGGGTAGCAGGAGCTGGTCTTCTTACGCCGCTTTGGCCACTAATTTCACAGGCTCAAGATATCTCTGCGGCTTACCCTGAAGAGTTGCTGTCTATCGAAAGTTATACCAAAGGTAAGATCAAAGTTGGCGATATGCTGACTGCTGAAAACGTTGAACATGTACAAGAACTGCTCGATCCAATTACTTATATTGAGGTACTTGAGCAGGGTCGTCAGATTAAAATTGTTAAGACCACGACTGACGTTACTAAGCTGTTCCCTGCTGAATATCTTGAAGCAACGATAAAAAACCAAGGTCAAGCAAAGCTAGACGAAAATAACAATGTTGTAACTCTTGAGGGCGAGCCCTGGATTGGCGGAAACCCGTTTCCCGATGCCAAGACTGGACTTGAGGCTTATGCCAACCTAACCCTGAGCTGGGGTCGTCATGATTCGGCTATGTACGCTATCCGCGACTGGGATATAGGTCCAGATGGCAGCGAGCAGTATCAGTATGATTTTGTTTGGGCGGAGCAGAACACTGTTGGTCTGACCAATAGCGATAGCCCTTATATGGAAGGCCGTGAAGATTTACTGCGTTACAACGCGATCTGGTTTACCTACCCAAATGATTCACGCGGTACCTCCTTTGTAAACACCTGGTACTACGATCAGCGTAAGTTCCCTGATCTCTATGGCTACATTCCCGCCTTTAAGCGTGTGCGTCGATTCCCTTCAAGTCAGCGTTTTGAGCCATTAGTTCCTGGTATTACTCTGTTCTTGTCTGATGGTTGGTGTGCGGGCGATCCGATGCTTACTTGGGGCAACTACAAAATTGTCGCACGTCAGCCCATGTTAGGTGGTGTCAGTGAGAATTGGCACGGTAGCAACCCTAACTCAGAGCCAAGTGTTCACGGTGGACCAAAGGGTAAGACCTTCTTTGAAACCTCAATGGAAATGATTCCAGAAGTCATGGTTATCGATCTAGAGCCAACCGGCTTCCCACGTGCGCCAGTGGGTAAGAAGCGTGTTTGGCTGGATACTCGAACCATGATGTTTGTCGCCTGTGTGACTTACGATCGACGCGGTGAACTGTGGAAGTCAGTGCAGGTTACCACCAGTCAATTCGTTGATGGCGATACCGTTAAGATGGATGGCGACCACCCAGGTTGGTCTTGGACCAAGTGTCACGTCCATGACATTCAGTCTAATCGAATGAGTCGTTTCTATCATGCGGAAGAAATTCGCGGTGGCTTTAGGTCGGGTTGGAATCAGGAAGGTCTGTACGAGAAGTATATGACTATCCCTGCCATCAGACGACTGGGTAGCTAATCCATGAATTTCCGTTTACTTACTCGCTTAGTGGTTGCTCTCGGTGTTTCTTTATCAGGAGCGTCACTAGGGAACAGCATCCAGGTCTATAAAGGCACAGCCCATGATGCACTCTATGGGTTGTGTGAATCTGGGTCTCAGCAATTGGCTGTCGGTGATGCCGGGCTAGTTCTTGAGAGTCAGGATGCCGGGGACAGCTGGACCAAGATAACGCCCTTTACGGAAAACGCGTTGCTCGATATAAGTTGCCGTAATGGTGTCAGCCTTGTTGTCGGTCAGGAAGGTGAGATTTTTCGCCGTGCCTTTAATGGGCTCAAGGCTGTTGATGGTTCCAAGACTGTTGATGGTTCCAAGACTGTTGAGAGTTTCACAGCTGTTGTTTCTAGTACGCAAGAACGGTTGCTGAGCGTAAGTGATGTTTCTGATACTGGTTTAGTCCTCGCGGTAGGAGCCTTTGGCACCATTATTCGCTCCACAGACGCAGGTCAAAGTTGGCAGTCCATCACCATGGACTGGCCGACACTGACCAATGATTTTTTTGAGCCACACCTTTATGACGTGCACGTTTCCGATACTGGAACTGTCACTGTCGTGGGTGAGTTTGAGCTAATCATTCAGTCTCTTGACCAAGGGGATTCTTGGCAGACAGTACATCTTGGCGAAGCCTCTCTTTTTGGTCTTAGTCTACATGCCAACGGAACCGGTTTTGCAGTGGGCCAGGAAGGAAAAATTATTAAAACGGCTGATGGCGGACGGATTTGGCAAGAGGTTGATGCTTCAAGTAGCGGCATCTTGCTCAATGTTTGGAGCTCCGGGTCTGGTGATGTGCTCATTAGTGGCATTCGAAATACCCTGCAAAGTTCAGATAATGGCCTGAGTTGGAATCGAATCGATCAAGGCGTTCTTTCATCCGGATGGTACCAAGGCCTTTCAATAATTGATGGTGATAATTCTCAGAGTAAGTCAGCCCTGCTTGCAGGTCATGGCGGAAATTTAATCAAGTTAGAACTACAAAAATAAAATTGATAACTTAAGAAATTATTAGGAGAGATGTAATGTTGAAACTAAAACAACTTAAAACGATTCTCACTGGCACTTTATCTGTAGCGCTGCTGAGTACTACATCGCTGGCTTATTCAGCGGATTGGTATCTTTCGGGCTTTGTACGTCAAGAAGGCGCCTTTAGCCTCAATACCGATAAGCAGAATCCCTGGAATCAGGCTGGCAATGCTTACAATGGCGTGCCTACCGTGAATACAGTAGAGCAACAATTTGGAATGCCGGGTCTCACTACTAGGCCTGAGTCATATAACGAAAAGAATGACTGGAATGTCATGTTTACCCGGGCTGAGTTAGATCTAGATGTAAAGTTTAATGACAACCTTAAGTTCGTCGGTAAGGTACGTGCGCTTTATGCTTGGGATAACCACGATACCTATGGCGGAGGTGATCCAAATTACTTTGAGACGCCTCTTCGCGGTGACTGTGCCACGAGACTTGAAATCTGTGGTGAAGACTATGCGATTGATTTGCCCTCGTTCTATTTGGACTACAGCGATGGTCCATTGTGGTTGCGCGTAGGTAATCAGCAGATTGCTTGGGGCGAGTCACTGTTCTTCAGAGTCTTGGATAATCCTAACGGACTTGATCTGCGCAGACATTCTGCCTTTGACTGGGCTTCCGAAGAGTTCTCCGACAAGCGCGTGCCAGCTCTCGGTGTGCGCGGTAGTTACTCATTCAAGAATGACTGGGAAGTTGAAGCCTGGGCACAGGAGTTTCAGCCGTCGGTGATGTCTAATGAGGACACACCCTACAACGCTATTACCTCTACCTTTGTTGTTCATACCAAGGCAGGGTTTGACGAAGTAGATGACAAGTGGAACTTTGGTGCTCGCCTTAGAGGTCAGATTGGTGAGTTAGGTTTGCAGTTTACCTACACCAACCGCTACAACCCTGACGGCGTTTATCGCTGGGCTGCGAGTGGTGTTGATCCTTTCGTGAAACATTTGGGTGCCGATGTGGCTGCGATAGCAGATCCCGGTGGTGCAGTTGGTGCGGCATTAGCAATGACTCCCTTTGAGCCATTTTCTGGGGTCGGCATCTACACTGCTGAGCAGTGGATGAATGAAGCCGCTGGTTCTCGTCTAAACGGTGCTAATTTGCAGGGTCTGTTAAATGACTTCCCTGTTGCACAGGCACTGACCAATGACGTCTTGGGACAGCTCGGACTGCCGGCGAACACTCCAGTTGATAACTACGCCTTGTCTACGACAATTCTGAATGCCTTCTTTTCGACTCCGGCTGGTGGCTTGGGCGATTTACGAGGCCATATTGAGCGCCGCTACGATCGTGAGGACATCTTTGGGTTTGGTATGAACTATATGTTTTTCAGTGAGCCTGATTCTTTCTTGGATCAACTGATTGTTCGCTTCGAAACAACCTTCACACCTAACAAAACCTTCACTGACCCATCACTACTGGGTAAGGGCTATCTTGTTGAAGATGAAGTCGTTACCTCTTTCGTTATGGAAAAATACCATCGCTTCTCGGTGGACTTTCCTTCGACTTATATGGTTTTTCAATGGTTGCATAAGACCGAGAGCGATCTGTTTGGTCGGCACCTCGACGGCTATGGTATGACGACTAATGAGGCGGGAGATTTCACCAAGCCAAAAGGACGCAGTGGTTATGACGCGATTTCGTTTGCCCTTCAGCAGCCTTCGCCAAGCCTTTTATGGCGAGCAGATCTTGCAGTGCTGTGGGATCTTGAAGGTGGTTACTTGGTGCAGCCAGGGCTTCGTTACAAGCCTAGCAAGTCAGTGAGTGCTGAGCTGTTTGCCAACTTTGTCGGCGGTGGCGATGACAATATGGATGCAATGTCGACGTTTGACTTCGTTGAAGAAGTTGCCTTCCGTCTTACTTATCAGTTCTAAGCTGTTTTGTCAGAGCAGAATAGGTTTAGGTAAGTAATTTAGAGGGTTTGAAGTAGGGGGTCAGCAGTGCTGACCCCTTTTTTTATCTAGCTAGCTCTCAGATCTGTATTGCTGTATTCCGTTTAAGCCGCCTTGTTAGCTTATTAATAGGGTCTAAATAGCCTCGCGTCTCAGCCTGATTAGGTCTTCTGGTGGGCGCGCTTTTTAAGCCTCTCAGGCCTCTAAAGCTGGCGATTTAACATATAAGTGGAAATGCAACTTTGTAGTTGACACTAATATGTCATATAGATACTATTAATAAAAGACAGCTTTTAGTCGAGCGCAAGAAAGTGCCCAATTACAGCGACTAAACGCTGTGAAAAATAAAAAATTATCCAATAACAATAACGATTTATAGGGGAAAGTACTGTGACATCAGATACTACTAACTATCGAAATTCATTCAGCCTAGACGGCAAAGTTGCACTGGTAACCGGCGCAGCCGGAACTCTCGGTGCCGAAAT
>Ga0209712_10001115_pt1 | contig 23077 bp, 16 predicted proteins | sample ArcOceMetagenome_FD_187443 | JGI IMG/M metagenome (GOLD analysis project Ga0209712, IMG submission 187443) | Marine eukaryotic phytoplankton communities from Arctic Ocean - Arctic Ocean - Greenland ARC118M Metagenome (SPAdes) (version 2) | ecosystem: Environmental > Aquatic > Marine > Oceanic...
AATGGTGAAGTAAAAGTGGATGTATATTTCTATGCTGCACCACACAAAAAACAATCTGACATTCCGCGTTTGGGTACCTTATTTGAGCTAGACAAGCAATATTCTCAAGTTAACTGGTATGGACGTGGTCCACACGAAAACTACATAGACAGACTTACATCTGCTCATGTGGGTAAATATCAAAGTAATGTGGCAGATCTGTATGTGCCTTATGTGCGGCCACAAGAAAATGGTTATCGTAGTGATGTGCGTTATGTGTCATTCCATAATCAAAATGGCAAAGGCATAACCTTTAAGGGTGCCCCGCTGATTGGTTTTGGTGCTCAATATTATGATACGGCCGATTACCATGCCACTGCAGCACAAGTAAAAGCTAAAAACATTCACCCTCATGAGCTGCCCCAAAAACAAAGAATTTATATCAATATAGATTATATGCAACGCGGTGTAGGGGGAACTAATACGTGGGGTGCCAAACCATTATCTGATTATATTATTCCCTATTTGGACTATCAGTATTCTTATTCGTTTGAGCCTTATAACCAGTAAACAAGGTAAATCATTATGAAAACAGTCGATTTGAGCAACACTTTCTGGCAACAGGGCTACCTAGTTATAGATGATTTTTTTTCAGCTAAATCAATGAATAGTCTACAAAATATTATACTCGGGCACTATGGTTTAAATCCAGAATATGAGCATGAAGCGGCGTTCTTGTCAAAATCAGCGACTGAGGTTATTCCGTGGTTTCCTCAAAGGTCTGGGGAACAAGCATTTGATGAAATTGAGCATTGTGCCAATATGCAGACGTTAACCGAGGCAATATTAGGAGAAGGTTGGAAATCACTGTATTGCATGACGATGTTTTCAAAAAAAGGCAGCAAAGGCCAAGCATGGCATCAAGACTGTCCACCCAATGATCCCCAACAATTTAACCTTAACCGCCTTGTTTATACTATGGATATTAACGACCAAGTGGGCGGAGAAGTGTTAGTGATGCCTGGCAGTCATCGGCGAGGTCAATTGCCTGCAGGCGAAGTAAACGAAAATTTTTCAGAACAAGTCATATTAGCCCCTAAAAAAGGCACGTTAGTCATAATACATGGGCATACATGGCACCGTGTTTTGCCTGTAAAAGGCGAATATCGTTTATCCATTAATTACAGAGCAGTACCACAGAATACTCCTGAGAATATCACCGACATTTGTGTTTATCGCAACATGCTATATCAATTTTCATCGTCAAAAGTATTAAAGGACAGAACAGTTTAAACCCACCATCCACAATCTCGAGCTAAATGAAAATACAAAATTCAGATAGCTAGAGAGATATTTCTAATGCAAAAATCAATAAGATTTTGTTCCAGCAGTGGACGGTTAAAGTAAAATCCTTGTATTTCGTTACATGCTATAAAAAAGAGGGTTTCTTACTGCTCAAACACTTCGGCTCCCTCCGCTACCATTTTTAAATCTAATCTGCATAGGTTGTCCACAACCAGATTAAATTTCTAACGAGGAGGAGGCATTCCTCCTGGCCCACCCGGTGGCATCATACCTTGCATACCACGCATCATTTTTTTCATACCGCCACCCGACATTTTTTTCATCATTTTTTGCATTTGAGTAAATTGCTTTAGTAATCTATTCACATCTTGAATTTGTGTACCTGAGCCTGCTGCTATACGGCGTTTACGCCCGCCTTTTATCACATCTGGCCGTGTACGTTCACCTGGTGTCATAGAATTGATGATAGATTCCATTTGTACAAAGGACTTATCGTTAGCTTTTTCTTTGATCTGCGCTGTCATATTGCCCATACCAGGCATTTTATCCATCATCGACATCATGCCACCCATATTACGCATTTGCTCTAGTTGTTCTTTGAAATCCTGTAAGTCGAAGCCTTTACCTTTTTGTACTTTTTTGGCTAGTTTCTGTGCTTTATCCTTATCGACTTTGCGTTCAACTTCTTCGATTAAGGTGAGCACATCACCCATACCCAAAATACGTGAGGCAATACGCTCAGGATGAAAAGCTTCCAGTGCATCGAGTTTTTCGCCCATACCGATGAACTTAATGGGTTTGCCTGTAATGTGCCTTACCGATAACGCAGCGCCACCTCGGGCATCACCGTCCGCTTTGGTTAGGATGACACCTGTTAGAGGTAATGCCTCGTTAAAGGCCTTGGCTGTATTGGCCGCATCTTGGCCAGTCATAGCGTCTACCACAAACAAGGTTTCAATGGGATTGATGGCTTTGTGTAATGCTTTGATTTCTCCCATCATTTCACCATCAACATGTAAACGACCGGCAGTATCCACTAGTAATACATCAAAGAAATTTTTACGGGCAAAATTTATGGCTGCATTAGCAATATCAATGGGTTTTTGTTCCTCTGAAGAAGGAAAAAACTCAACATCGACCTCTGTAGCAAGTGTTTCTAGCTGTTTAATTGCTGCTGGACGATACACATCAACACTTACAACTAACACTTTTTTCTTTTCACGCTGCTTCAACAACGCAGCTAACTTGCCCACAGTGGTAGTTTTACCCGCTCCTTGTAATCCAGCCATTAATACGATGGCAGGAGGCTGAGCAGCTAAATTAAGTGATTCGTTAACCTGCCCCATCACCGACTCTAACTCGGATTGGACAATCTTAATGAAGACTTGGCCAGGATTGAGACTTTTACTGACTTCGGTGCCTACCGCACGCTCTTTCACTTGGCCAATAAAGTCTCTTACGACAGGCAAAGCAACGTCAGCTTCAAGTAACGCCATACGCACTTCGCGTAAGGTATCTTTGATATTATCTTCGGTGAGTCGCCCTTTACCGCTAAGATTTTTAAGGGTTTTGCCTAAACGTTCGCTAAGATTTTCAAACATATACTGTGCTACCAAAAATTTTTCTAGGGGTTTATTATATAGAAGAAGCTAGCAGATAAGAATGCTCAAGCACATATCTGCTTAGAGATTTTACGAGTTAGTGCTTAAAACTGTGTTGGGCTATGTAATGTATTGAGTATTAGTGTTATTTTTATGGTAATAATCTTGTCAACTTGTGTTTGGAAAATTTAGTTAGCAAAATGTTTATATCAACTCTTCCCAATTTTATTTTAAAAGACACGTCATAATGATGGATGTCATATGTTTCGTTTTTTATATACTGGCGTCTGGCGTCATCATTACAGGCATGTTTCAAAAACAAGGTCCTAATAAACTAATAGCCATTTTTAGTGTTTTGGTTGCTATGGGGCTACATATAGTTCTTTTAAGAAGTGGTATATTAATTGAACCGGCAATGGGGCAGAACATGAGTATACTAAACGTAGCCTCATTAGTGGGTTGGCTAATTAGCGTCACCATGCTGGTAGCTTCGTTTAGATCGCCTAACACCATCTTATTACCAGTAGTATATAGCTTTACTGGCTTGATCGTTCTGCTGAGTGGTCTAATACCTAGTGCATATGTCATACAAATCAGTGCAAAACCCAATTTGTTAATCCATATTAGCTTGGCCTTGTTTGCCTATTCATGTTTGGCTATAGCCTCTTTATATGCAATACAGTTGTCTTACATCAACTTTCGCCTAAAAGAAAAAAACGCGTCTCTTCTGCACTCATCTTTACCTCCTTTAATGGCAGTAGAAAATATTTTATTTAAATTATTATTAGTTGGCACTGTTTTACTAACCTTATCACTGGTCAGTGGATTCATGTTTTTGGATAATATGTTTGCCAAGGAGCAGACTCATAAAACTACTTTTTCTCTTTTAGCATGGGCGCTTTACAGCTCCATTTTGGTGGGTCATTCATTGTTTGGATGGCGTGGAAAACCTGTAATATGGTCGACTATTATCGGTGGAGTTTTACTCACACTAGCCTATTTTGGCAGCCGGTTTGTTAGGGAAGTCATACTTAACGCTTGAATAGCATCTAAATAGCACTTAAAGTGCGGTTTCTTTTTTACCATAGGATTTCCTAGTTGGAAGACATCTCCACCAGCAGTTTGTTCATAATTCTCGGTGTTTTGATTTTACTCTCTGCATATTTTTCTAGCTCAGAAACTGGCATGATGTCCATTAATCGATATCGTCTCAAGCATCTTGAGAATGAAGGGCACAAAGGCGCCCTCAGAGTACAAAAGCTGTTACAACGTCCAGATAGGCTAATTGGGTTAATCTTAATAGGTAACAACCTTGTCAATATTGCAGCCTCTTCTATCGCCACCATTATTTGTATGCGCTTGTTCGGACATTTAGGTCTTGGCGTAGCAACTGCGATAACAACACTTTCTTTAACTTTAGTCATTTTAATCTTTGCTGAAGTGACACCAAAAACACTTGCAGCTTTGTATCCAGAAAGAATATCTTTTCCTAGTTCGCTTATTTTATTACCGTTACTTACTTTACTTTATCCCTTTGTGTATTTGGTTAATGGTATCTGTAACGGTTTATTAGCGCTTTTTCAAGTGAAACATACTGGTGAGGGTAGTAATAGTCTTAACCGCGAAGAACTCCGCACTGTTGTTAATGAAGCTGGGGCAATGATCCCAAAAAAGCACCAAGATATGTTGATGGGTATTCTAGATCTCGAAAATGTGACGGCTGAAGACATCATGGTGCCACGCAGCGATATTGTGTCTATCGATATTAACGACGAATGGAAAGATATTCAAAAACAATTAGTCAACTCACAACACACTCGGGTTTTACTGTATCGAGATAGCATAGATGATGCGGTTGGCTTTGTGCATGTCCGTGACGCGCTAAGACTACTTTCAAAAGACCAGTTCACTAAAGCCACATTACTCAGAGCTGTACGAGAAATATATTTTACACCCGAGTCCACACCATTACATACTTTGATGTACAAATTCCAAGAAGTAAAAGAACGAATTGGTTTGGTGGTGGACGAGTACGGTGATATTCAAGGATTAGTAACGCTGGAAGATATACTAGAAGAAATAATAGGCGATTTCACTACCAGTTTTTTGCCTGATCACAGTAAAGAAGCTAATTTACAACAAGATGGTAGCGTGTTGATAGATGGAAGTGCCAATATCCGCGAGCTCAACAAAGAATTAGATTGGCAATTTCCAACAGAAGGACCTAAAACCCTAAACGGATTAATTTTGGAGTATTTGGAAGATATTCCAAAAGCCAATATTAGTTTACGCCTTGCCGGGTATCCTATCGAAGTATTAGAAATGAAAGACAATATGGTGAAAACTGTGCGCGTAATACCTGAGTTCTACCGTAGTGATGAAATAAAATATTCTGAATAAATCGTAACTATTTTTTCTTTCGGTTGTGTTCAATTCTAGGTATCTTAGATTTAAGTTTAGAGGCAGTCTTAGAGACTAGAGTTTATTATGTAAGTGAGCTGCGATTTATTTACATGGTTTTCCAATACCTGTTGTGAGACAACTTACTACATTTTCCTGAGCGGACTCGGTACATCCTTCAAATTTTTTAAAGTTAATTAACCCAATTGCTCAGTATTCACCCGGGGTGGTAAATGCTTTCTATATTGCCAGCACCGACAGCAAGATCATAATTAATAATCACCACACTGGAGGTATCAAACAACATAGAATTTTTGTCAACGTGCACTTCTTCCAAAAAGTAACTCACAAATGGCATATGACTGACAACCAAAATAACACTTGGTTTTGATGCTGTTTTAAACAAAACCTTGATGAGGTTATGGACAAATTTAGGGTCTCCTTCAGGTATCACATCTTCACATATTTTCTTTTCTTTCACTTCAATTTGTTCGCTAAGTCTTTCATATGTCTGCTGTGCACGAACATAGCTGCTAACTAATGCAATATCGATCGGCAAGTTAGCTCCTAAGTGATTGTTTAACCATTTACCTGCTGTACTAGCCTGTTTCTCTCCTAGGCGAGTTAAGCTTCGAGTATTGTCCTGTACTCGAAACCTTTCAGCTTCACCATGACGCATAATAATTAACTTCATAATTCTCGCGGAATTTATATATTAGTATTTGACTCTTGCACCTAATATAACAAAAAATATAATTAAAAATCTGTACCTTTAAGAAATTAGTTTATGCTTAAAAAATCTTGCAACATAGGGAAAGATAATTTTGCTCAAGAGTGCCTACGATAATCGCCAATTTAACCACATTAAATTGGATAACGGCCTGCGAATTTTGTTAGTGCAAGACCCAAATTGTGTAAAAAGTGCCTGCTCTGTTACCTTTAACGTGGGGCACTTCAATGATGACAAAGATTGCCATGGCATGAGTCACTTATTGGAGCACATGCTATTTTTGGGTAACAATGAGTTCACACAAGCCAACGCGTTTAATGATTTTATTGCCACACATGGGGGCAGTATTAATGCGTTAACAGGCACAGAATACAGCAGCTATTTTTATGAAATTGCAGCTGAGTATGAACAACAAGCTTTGAGGCATTTGTATGCAATGCTCAGTAAACCTTCTTTTTGCGAAACTCTCATCAAGAAAGAGATCAATGCGATAGACGCCGAATTTTTATTAAAACAAAAAGATGACTTAAGACGTCTTTATCAAGTACATAAAGAAACATGTAACCCTGCTCACCCTTTTAGTCAATTTTCTGTGGGTAATCATCAAACATTTGAGCCTTTTAGTACATCTCAACTCAAACAGAAATTACAACGAATGTTTGATCGTTTTTACCAACCTCAAAATGCTTGTTTGTGTTTAGTTAGTCAACAACGACTATCAGTCAGCGAAGAGTCGGTTCGTCAACAATTTAATCATTGGCCGTCAAATAATAAATTTTATGGGGCCCCCCTTCCAGTACTTTACCTTGAGCAAAATTTAGGTGTACAGATCAATATTTTGCCTTTACAAAAAGCGCGAAGAATGATTTTAACTTTTGCACTTCCGCAACAGCATTCTCATTACAGAAGTAAACCTTTGAATGTGCTAGGCCATATTTTAGGCGATGAAGGTGAAGGTGGTTTATTATATTTTCTTAAAACAAAAAACTGGGTCAACAGCCTAAGTGCCGGTGGTGGAATAGAAGGTAGTGCTTTCAAAGACTTCAATGTAAATCTTCAGCTAACAGACGAAGGTATTAAATGTGCCGACGAAGTAGTTACAGCAATTTTCTCATATATTCAATTAATCAAAGAAAATGGTATTGAAACTTGGAGGATCGAAGAAACTGCCAATCTTAATCAACTCATGTGGGACTTTCCCAATCAAGCTAAAGCGATTAACGAAGCATCACATTTCAGTCAATCAATGTTCGAATACCCGCCACAACATATAATTGCAGGCGACTACATTTTGGATAAACCAGCAGTAGATATCGTCTTACACATGCTGGGGTTTTTCTGCCCAGAAAATATGCGCATAAAAATAATCAATCCCTTTGTGAAAACCACTCATGAGGCCAAGTGGTATAATACGCCTTATAGTATTGAACCCATTGAAGCAGAACGCCTAATGTCTTTTGTAAGCGGCAATTGGCGATCTAATTTTGAATTACCAAAAGCCAATCAATTTTTACCCCCTCACAAACCATTAACACCTATTGTCCCTGAATTTATTATACCCAAACAAATCATCAGCGAGAGTGGATTAAACATTTGGTATGGACAAGACGATAAGTTTCAGCAACCCAAGGGGGATTGTTATTTAACGTTTGATTGCCAAGCTGTAAATGAAGGTATTCATGTCTCGACGGCCAAAAGACTGTGGGTGGCGTTGTTAAACGAAAAACTTAACCAAAAATATTATTCAGCAAACCTTGCTGGTATGCATTTCTATTTATATCCACATCAAGGTGGATTTTCTCTGCAAACTAATGGCTTTAGTGCAAACCAGTTAGAGTTCTGCAGCAATCTTTTGACCCAAATAGTTGCCAACAAAGATTTTTCTAATAATTTTTCTCAGGTGAAAGCCAAGCAATATCGGGGCTTATCCAATGCACTATTAAATAAACCTATTAATCACCTTTTTTCAAAACTCGCTGTCCTTATGCAACAACAAAATCACGATTTATCAGAAATGGCTCACGTCATACAAAATTTAACACCTGATGATATAAGGATAACTAAAGAAAAGTTACTCGGTAGATTTCATTTAGAAGGAATGATGTTTGGTGACTGGAGTGAAGAAGAGGCATATCGAGTCAGTGCTGATATCAAGAAATTCAGAATGCAGTATGGGACATGTGCCAAAATTCATAGAGGTGTAGCAGATATAAGACACGGTAATGTCTTTTCCTACCAAGTAGAATGTCAACAGAAAGATCCTGCTGTTGTCATCTACTTTCAGGCGCCTAATCTTAGCCTCAAAAATGTGGCACTGACGATGCTCGTAGAGCAATTAATTGCTCCCATATTTTTCAATCAACTGCGCACCGAGCAACAACTCGGTTACTTAGTGGGCAGTGGCTACATACCTTTCAATCAACATCCAGGTATAGGTTTTTACATTCAGTCACCTCATCATCCTGTGGAGCACCTCATTGATGCAATCCATTTATTCCTTCAGAAAATCGTTGAAAATATTAACCAATATAATCATGGATGGGACGTGCTCAAAAAAAGCGTGATACAGCAATTAATGGAGAAAGACACGAATCTAAGTATGAAGAGTCAGAGATTGTGGATGGCTATAGGTAATCAAGATAGAACATTTACATATAGTTCTCAAATGACCGAAACTATCTTAGAGATTGATTTTTCTGAGCTCAAAGCCTATCTAATTTCACTCGTTTCACGACAAGATTTTGGAGAAATCATATTATACAGTTCAGGGCAGCATGCACCCATTTCACTCAATACCAGAGTAATAACCGATATTCAAAATTTTAAATTTAACAGTCAATATCTTTGATATTTGTGACAATCAGCTAAAAAAAAGATAAACAACCATTTATTATCAATAAGATACCAGTTTTAATAAAAAAATTTAGCAACATGAGCGTTAAGTAATTCTCATATTACATTGAGTAAACAAATTACATTTTATACGGAGGGACATTCACAGCTCAAAAATAACCAATCCAAGCAGACAGCATAATATGTAACAGTAAGCAGAACGGCAATCGTTCGTGCAACTATGTCGCTGCAAGTCAACAGAGCCAGATTATCATTACCACTTGAGCGCGAGCCATTGAAGGTTTATCTACACAGGGATACCAAAAATTCAAAAAATTAACGGACTGACAGTGTTGGTTGAGTTATCCCTCTTATGTATGCTCAATTTATCTTCTGTAACAAGAACAAATATAAATTGAAGAAGCCGTACCAAGAAAAAACTGGGTTTGCCAAATATCACAAGCGTCTCGAAAAGTAGCGCTTTAAATGGCCATCCGTTGCAGATAATATTCACTTATCTCTATTTTAACTATAATTACGTTGGCTACTGGGGGCAGTAACAATAGCATTATCAGCCACAAGCTATTTCAGTTCTAGGCCGTCTACTTACAACACCAGATAATAAACAGTACGTTGCAAACATGAAATACGTTAGGTTGAAGCCTTACCCTTAACTACGCAATTCAAAGGCTAGCTGGGTAAGCCTGCTCTACAAGTACCAAGTAAAACCGCTTTAGAGATAGCAACTTGAGCATTGACAACAACCTTACCGAAAGGGCCATTAAACTCTTTTAATTGGCATAAAAATGCCTATTCAAGCGACTGGTGCAAATACCAGTGCCACGCCTTACTGCATTATCGAAACCCGCTAAGGTGAATGGTCTGATGCCTTACGACTATCTCAATTGTCTGCTAAGTGAAATTCCCAGCCTGTAAATACTCTCCATTATCTAACAATAGCCATATTTTAAATATCGATAGCGGCCAATGATAACTAGCCATCATTTAGGATAAAGCATCTAATTCAGAATATTATTAACTGAGATGACTTATATCTAAAAAGATGAAAAACCTTTTGATTTGAACAGTTTAATTATTTGTCTTATTTTGAATAAAGAATAAATAATTGAACAAAAAAACAATCTGACCAATTAGCTGTAGCACTGATTTAGAAGGCATAATACATCACGCCCAAAAGCACCAAACGTATAAAAATAGAATTGTCCATTACATTCCTGTATGAATTTCAATCAATTGATAAGCGTAAAATTGGCCAACACCTTGGCAACGTCTGTTAACTTTGAGATTAATTTCACCTAAAAAAAACCCAACTTTGATGTGTGAAAGTTGGGTTGTAACAAGACGGCTGTTGATATCAACTCATTTAGTAAAAAGAACGACCTTCCTCGAGCATCTTTTTCAGGCTATCGGCTGGGGTAAACTTATCTCCGAGTAGCCCTTGATAATGCTCTAACCTAGCAACGACATGCGCAATGCCTAAGGTATGCATATAATGGAAAGGCCCACCCAAAAAGGGTGGGAAACCGATACCAAATATGGCACCAATATCTCCATCACGAGCATTACGTACGACCCCCTCATCCAAACACATCGCAGCTTCATTTAGCATTAACAACACACAACGTTCGGCAATTTGTTCATGACTCATTTTGCTTGATGGTGTAATCCCTAATAATGTATACAAAGATTGGTCGACTTCTTTACCAGGTTTTTTACCGGAGTAATCATAAAACCCACGTTTATTTTTCTTACCTTTGCGACCATCCACCAAAATTTTGTCAAATATAGGGTTAGACGCAAAACGGTCACCAAACTGAGCCTGTAAAATAGGACCAATCTTAGTACCTACATCAATACCTACTTCGTCTAATAATTTCACTGGCCCTACAGGGAAACCAAATTTCACTAAGGATTGATCAATATGCTCAATGGGCTCTGCGCTGAGTAACACTTCTGCAGCTTCGTTCATATAAGGCGCCAAAATACGATTCACATAAAAGCCTGCACCGTCTTTAACAACTATGGGGGTCTTACCTTGTTTTTTGGCTAATTCAACAGTCGTTGAAATGGTTTGGTCAGACGTTTTGGCATGGGCAATAACCTCAGCCAAAGGCATTTTATCTACAGGAGAGAAATAGTGTAAACCTATCACTTGTTCTGGTCTTTTTGCTTTCGCGGCGATTTGTGTAATCGGGATTGAAGACGTGTTAGAAGCAAAAATAGTATGCTCGGCACAGTTTTCTTCGACCTCTGCCACCATGTTTTGTTTCAATATTAAGTCTTCAAACACGGCTTCAATCACTACATCGGCATCACTAAAACCAGAATAGTCAACTGAGCCTGTCAGTAATGCCATTTGTTTTTGCATCTCTGATTTTTGCATAAAACGACGTTTGACTTTTTTATTTAGAATATCAAAACTGTACTTAATCGCATTGGCAATCCCTTCACTGCGAATATCTTTAATACGAGCTGGCAAACCAGCTTTAGTAGCCGTTACAAAGGCAATACCCCCGCCCATCAAACCCCCACCTAATACCCCCACTTTCTTTAGGCGTGCCGGTTGCACACCTTCCACACCGGTTTCTTTTTTCATGGCAGTGGTAGCAAAAAATAAACTTCTAAGGGCCGCAGACTCAGAACTCATGACCAAATTACCAAAATGTTGGGCTTCAACATCTAAGCCCTTCTTAAAACCTTTGGATAATCCCGTCTCAATACAATCAATGATAAGCGCTGGCGAGGGGTAGTTTCCTTGGGTTTTACTAGCAGTTTGTTTACGTGCTTGTTTAAACATCAGATTTCGCCCTACCGATGTATTCTCTAAGAATTTCCCCATTAGATTTAACTTAGGGCCTTTACGCTTTGGCTTAGTCTTTTTGGCCATTTCAATGGCCACATCAAGCAGAATGGATTGGGGCACCATGTCATCAACAATACCGTATTTTTTAGCTTGTTTGGCTCGTACTGAAGCACCCGTCAGCATCATTTTCATGGCTTGTTGCACGCTAATAAGCTTTGGTAAACGCTGAGTACCACCGCTACCAGGCAATAGGCCAAGTTGTACTTCAGGTAAACCCAATTGCGTTTTTGCATCGTCGCTGCACACCCGATAATGACAGGCCAACGCTAGTTCTAAACCGCCACCTAATGCAGGGCCATGAATAGCAGCAACAAATGTCATAGGCATATCTTCAATTCGTTGAAACATATCCTGACCACCTTTAGCAATAGTGGTGGCGTCTTGTGCACTTTCGCAGGCAGCTAGCATACTAATATCGGCACCCGCCACAAAGGAATTGTCTTTACCGCTGATGACCACCACGCCCTTAATGCCGCTATCTGCATTAATCTGCTTAAGCACTGACTCTATTTGTTCGGCGAATTCCACTTTAAGGGTGTTCATACTTTCGCCGGGAACATCCATGGTTAAAATGGCGACACCGTCATCGCGCACATTCAGGGTAAAAGCGCTTTGTGTTTCACTTTTTAAACCTGTTGATTGATTATCTGTTGTCATATTTTCCACGCTCTTCACACTTTCCACATTCTTCACCTTAATCCGTTTCAACTATCATAGCTGCAGCTAAACCACCTGCGGCACAAGCCGTGAGCAAACCAGCCCCCCCGCCTCGGCGATTTAATTCATTTAACATCTGCGTAATCATGCGCGTGCCCGTTGCGGCAAATGGATGCCCGTAGGCCAAAGAGCTGCCCATGACATTAAATTTGTCCATATCAATTTCACCCGTCGCTTTACTTCGGCCTAATTTTTCTTGAGCAAATTTATCACTGGCGAACATTTTCATGTTAGCTAAGGTTTGCGCAGCAAATGCCTCATGCATTTCAATCAAGGTGAGGTCGTTTAATGTCATACCGGCTCTATCAAGCGCCATAGGTGTGGCATAAGAAGGCCCCATTAACATGTCTTCATGCACGTCTATCGCTGCCCAAGCATAACTTTTTATATATCCCAGTGGGGTATAACCTAATGCTTTAGCGCGACTTTCTGTCATCATTAATATCGCAGACCCACCATCGGTAAGTGGTGTTGCAGTAGCTGCGGTTACTGTGCCATGCTTTTTATCAAACACAGGGCGGAGTTTGGTATAAGCTTCAATCTTGGAATCAAAACGAATATTATTATCTTTTTCTAATGCACCTTCAAAAGGTTCAGCATAAGCCGTCATGACTTCATTGGTTAACTTGCCCTCATTCCAGCTTTTTGCGGCTAAGGTATGAGAACGATGTGCTAAGGCATCTTGGTCTTGACGACTGATATTATGGGATTTGGCCATCTGCTCGGCAGTTTGTCCCATAGATAATCCGGTGGAATATTCAGCTACTGCCGGCGGCACTGGCATTAAATCTTTCAGGCCTAATTTTTTAAGCACTTGCCATTTTTGCCCAACCGTTTTAGTTTTTTGTAGATCAGTTAGTGCTCTGGCTAATTTTTTGGAAACGCCTATGGGCGAGACAGAAGTAGAATCAGCGCCCCCTGCCACACCCACACTAATATTTCCGGCCATCATCGACTCAGCAATATTCACAGTTGATTGAAAACTGGTGGCACAGGCTCTGGAGACACTGTAGGCATCAGTATGAACATTCATGCCAGTACCTAATACTATTTCTCGAGCGATGTTCGGTGCTTCTGGCATTTGTACGACTTGACCGTAGACTAATTGCTCGATAATCATCGGATCAACGCTATTACGCACTAACATTTCGTTGACCACCATTTTACCTAAATCTACAGCTGGCACGCCATGAAAGTAAGTGGCCATTTTGGCAAATGGCGTTCTTAGGCCAGCAACAATCGCGATCCTATCGCCTTCTCTCGTTTTGACTATCTGCTTAGCTGTCATATTATGCCCTTATGAATATTCAAACTCAGTGGTCTGACCTGTAAAGTGTAATGGATTGTACCTAGTTACGATAATGAGTTCAAGGTAGCCCTAAACCCTTGACTTTAATGCAACCAAAAATCTTAGTTTTTATGTGCCAAATGCTCCGAAACGCTTAGTGTAGAAGGCATATATAGACTCCAACAAGTTTACACAACTTTTTATAGAATGGGTCACCCACCCTTTGCAAAAATATTAATTTATCCCAAGTAAACGTTTTTTTAAAACTTTGTAACATTGTTTTTCTAAAGGGGAACCTTATATCGGTTAGCATAGTCTGTAATCTGGGTTGTGATTTTATATTCCTTAGTTAGCCCGACCAATATTGATACGACTTAATTTAAACCAGTTCTGAACATTCGTAAATTAGAAGGAAGTAGTTAACACTATGGCAGCCGCACAATTTAAACAGTTACAAGCATACCTAGACAGCCAAGTGGTGGGTCAACAAACACTGACAAAAAATATTTTAGTTGCGCTATTAGCGGATGGACACCTGTTGGTGGAAGGCCCTCCAGGTTTAGCAAAAACCCGAGCGGTAAATGCACTAGCGAATGGTTTGGAAGGTGATTTTCATCGGGTGCAGTTTACACCTGATTTACTACCTGCTGATTTGACCGGAACAGATATTTATCGCCCAGAAAATGGTAGTTTCGAATTTCAAAAAGGGCCACTTTTCCATAATTTAGTATTAGCAGATGAGATCAATCGAGCGCCTGCTAAGGTCCAGTCTGCATTGCTTGAAGCTATGGGAGAAAGACAAATTACCGTAGGCAATACTACTTATGCTCTACCAGAATTATTTTTGGTTATGGCTACCCAAAACCCGATTGAACAAGAAGGCACCTACCCACTACCGGAAGCTCAGCTTGACCGCTTCTTGATGCATTTAGAAATAGATTATCCAGGTGCTGAAACTGAACTAGAAATATTGCGTTTAACACGCAATGAAGCAATGCATGCTGAGTCTGTTAGCCCCCCTAACTTAAGCCAAGCAGATATTTTAGATGCTCGTCAAGACGTATTGAAAATCCATTTAGATGAAGCTTTAGAGCAATACATCGTTCAGTTAATTATTGCCACGCGCCAACCACAGCGTTACGACGCTGATTTAGCCAACTGGATAGAATTTGGAGCCAGTCCTCGTGCCACTATTGCTTTAGACAAGTGTGCTCGGGCACATGCATGGCTGATGGGTAGAGATTTTGTTGGGCCTGACAATATTCAAGCGGTATTTCATAACGTGTTACGCCATAGGTTGTTACTCAGTTATGAAGCAGAAGCGGAAGGGGTCAACAGTAATCAAGTGTTGGACAAAATTATGCAGCTAGTACCTGTTCCTTAGACTAGTTAGGTTAAAGGAAGCAGTATGCAAAACATTGAAAAGTGGTTATCTAAATACCAAAGCAACGGTGTGAACCTTGGGATCAAAGAACTTATCCACTACCAAGGTAAAACAGCATTATTAAATTTGTCACCACGCAAAACGGTACAAGCTAAACTTGCAGGGGCGTATTTGGCTAAAACCAAAGGCCGTGGTATGGAGTTTGACGAAGCCCGCCATTATCAAGCAGGTGACGACATTCGAGCCATAGATTGGCGCGTCACCGCTCGGACTGGTAAAACCCATACCAAATTATACCGTGAAGAAAAGGAGCGCCCTGTATTTGTGCTAACCGACTTATCTTCAAGTATGCAGTTTGGTACCCAATTTTTATTTAAGTCAGTGCAAGCAGCTCACTTGAGTGCTCTCATTGCATGGTCCGCCAGAAAACGCGGTGACCGTATCGGTGGCTTGATATTTAATCAGCATCAGCATATCGAATGTAAACCTTTCACCCGGCAAAAAGCGGTATTGTCACTATTAAATAGTATGATAAAAGTGCAACAAGGCGCGCAACAAGCAGTGCAACAGGGGCCGCAAACACCTAATCAAGAACAGATTACTCTGGGAAATGCATGCGCTAGGTTACGAAGGCTTGCTCACCCAGGAAGCTTAATCTTTATATTAAGCGACTTTAGTCAGTTAGACGAATTAGCTCAACAACATATCGCTCAACTTAGTAAACACTGTGAGGTAATTGCTTACCCCATCAGCGATCCTTTTGAACATCGGTTGCCACAAGTCAAACTGAGTCAAAGGGTGACCTTAAGTGATGGACACAATAGACAACAAATAGTACTAGGCGAAAAAGACACAGAAATGCAGTACAGCAACCAACATCAGCTCCATTTTAATAAAATTGAAAATACCCTAAAACAATGTAAGGCACAGGTGATAACAATTGATGCTGGCCAACCCCTAGAACTGCAGCTTGGGCGTTTTTCTGGGAGTGAAAACAGGTGAATCCACTACAAGATTTAAAAGACATTCGTACACCCGCATCAATAGAAAGTTGGCCGCCCGCCTATGGATGGTGGTTACTTACTTTTTTATTGATAGTAGGTGTATGCCTTCTAATTATCTGGCTACTTAAAGCACAGAGAATAAGGCTAGCTAAACGCCAAGCTTTGCAGGCCCTACAACAGATAAACGCTTCAAACCTAGACTGTGTGTCGCAACTCAATCAATTATTAAAACGTGTGGCATTAAATTATTTCCCCAATCAAAACGTACAACTAATGCATGGTTTACAGTGGACTGATTTTTTAATGAAAACACTACCTAACAATAAAGTTAAAGAAGTGTCTGAAGCGTTTGAGTCGATGCAACAAATACTTTACCAACCACACACATCAGAAAATGTTGAATTTCTCCGTTATTCTAAATCGGTAAAAATATGGATTCAACACGCTTTGCCCCCTAACAAACATACTTTCATTCTATTGGAGCAAAACCATGCTTGAATTTGTATGGATATGGGCATTTTTCCTATTACCTTTACCCCTATTGGCTTTGTTACTTCCAAGTAAAAAACAAGGTCAAGAAGCAGCGTTGCGTGTACCGAGTCTAACAGCTGGCATCGAAGCAAAAAGCCAGCGAAAAGGTACAAAAAAGCTGAGCTTAGTATTGGCAATGTTGGCATGGATTGCTCTTGTTGTAGCCACAGCTAGGCCTCAGTGGTTAGGTGATCCTGTTAGTATTCCTGCCGAGGGAAGAGATTTAATGATAGCGGTCGATTTATCTGGCAGTATGAAAATTGATGACATGCAGGTCAACGGTCGTCAAGTAGACCGACTCAAGATGATTAAGTTTGTACTGAGTGATTTTATTAAACGCCGAGTAGGTGACAGATTAGGGTTGATTTTATTTGCTGATACTGCGTATTTGCAAGCACCCCTAACCTACGATAGGGAAACAGTAGAACAGTTACTAAATGAATCTTTGATAGGTTTAGTCGGTGAGCAAACAGCCATCGGTGATGCTATTGGACTGGCTATTAAACGCTTTGAAACCCGTAAAGAGTCTAATAAGGTATTAGTTTTACTGACAGATGGTCAAAATACTGCAGGAAATATCACCCCAGAACAAGCGAATGAACTAGCCATCAACAATGGTGTGACTGTTTACACTATTGGTGTAGGTGCTGATAAAATGTTGGTTCAAAGCTTCTTTGGTAATAGACAAGTGAATCCCTCACAGGACTTAGACGAAGGCATGTTAACTGACATTGCGACGTCAACCGGAGGTCGATATTTTAGAGCTAGAGATGCGGCATCCCTCAAACAAATTTATGCCACACTCGATGAACTTGAACCCATTGCCCGAGAAAGTAAACAAATGCGGCCTTTGCAAGCTTTATATTTTTACCCCTTAAGCTTTGCTTTGTTCATTACCATTTTGATGGGGTTATCTCCTCTGATTAAGCAGTTTGTTTTAAAGGAGGCAACAAAATGATTGAGTTTTTTTCTGCCTTAAATGAATTTCATTTTATTCGCCCTCATTGGTTGTGGGCAATCATTCCACTGTTGATAATTGTTGCGCTGATACGCTATGTACACAAACAACAGTCGGGATGGCAATCAGTACTTGCGAGTCACTTGTATCAGCATTTGATCACATCAGCAGGTATCAAAAAAGTCCGCCCCCCCTTATTTTTACTAGGTTTTTGCTGGACATTGGCCACTATTGCACTGGCAGGACCAACGTGGGAAAGATTACCGCAACCGGTTTATCAGTTAAATACCGGTAAAGTGGTGTTAATTGACATGTCGTTATCTATGCGATCAACGGATGTTAAACCTGACAGGCTCACGCGTGCCAAGTACAAAGCCATCGATTTAGTCAATGCAATTACCGAAGGAGAAACAGGGTTAGTAGCTTATGCTGGCGACGCGTTCACTATTAGCCCACTGAGCTCGGATGCACAAAACCTTACCACCCTGATCCCCAGCCTGACGCCTGAAATAATGCCGATAGCCGGTAGTGATCCTGCGTTGGGTTTACAAGCTGCTATCGAATTACTCAGTAATGCTGGGTATCAACAAGGTGAAATATTTTGGATCACCGACGGTGTAAATAATCAACAGATGAAGGAGATAAATGAAATATTCAATGATTCAATGTTCCGTTTATCTGTGCTTGGTGTCGGTACCGAAGCAGGGGCTCCCATTCAACTGATTAATGGAGAGTTGTTAAAAGACAGCCGTGGAGCAATTGTTGTTCCAAAACTCACGGTTAATAACTTAAAGTCTCTTAGTCTTAATAGTGGCGGGCGATATGCATCAATGCAATCTGACGATAGCGATATTAATTATTTAATTGAACAAACGTTGATTGAACAAGAACCAAATGAAAATGTTGAGTCTGAACCAGAAAGCTTCGGTGATAAGTGGCAAGAAATGGGACCTTATTTATTGTTACTTATCCTACCCTTTGCAGCATATAGTTTTAGACGCGGTATAGTGACCTTAGTGTTTATTGGTGTGTTACTGCCAGCCTATTCCCCAGAGGCCCGTGCAGATTGGTGGCAGGACATGTGGAAAACACCTGATCAGCAGGCCATGCAAGCTTATGATAAAAACGAGTATGAGCAAGCAGCTAATACTTTTGATAATGATTTATGGCAAGGTACAGCTCACTATAAAAATGAAGATTATCAAGCGGCCTTAGAGTCTTTTTCTCAAGTTGAGCCTACCGATAAAAGCTATGCAGACGCAACTTATAATGCTGGCAATGCTTTGGCACAACTGGGTGAGACAGACCAAGCGATTGCCGCTTATGACAAAGTATTAGAGCGACTACCGAAACATGAAGAAGCCTTGGCCAACAAGGCCTTGCTTGAAAAGCTCAAAGAACAACAAGAACAACAGCAACAAGACCAGCCTGGCGAACAATCTAAAGATCAGGAAAATAGCGAACAAGATGGTGAGCAGCAGGACGAACAACAACAAGATGGTCAAAAAAACGATCAGGAGCAAGAGGGCGAACAATCTCAAGATCCCCAGCAAGGTGAAAATTCAGAACAAAGTGAGTCAGAGTCACAAGACTCTGAACAACCAACCCAAACAGAACAAGAGGAGCAAGAGGCAGAGCAACGGCAAGCTGACCAAAATGAGGCTAAGGAACAAGAATCAGAGCAAGAGCAGCAATCCCTTGCCCAGCAACAAGCTGAAGAAGAGCTAACCGACGAACAACGCGAGCAAATGCAACGCATGCAAAATTTACTTAATCGGGTACCAGACGATCCTGCATTTTTATTAAAACGTAAAATGCAAATTGAGTCACAACGGCGAAAAACAGAAAGATTGCCAACAAATATACAGGGGAATTGGTAGTAGTGAGTATGTCTAAAATGCCCAAATTAATAGTCTGCTTAGGTTTGTTAATCCTAACAAGTATGGCCCACGCTCAGTCGCTTGAAGTCAGCGCATCTGTCGATAAAAATCCAGTAATGGTGGATGAGTCATTTATTTTGTCAGTAGTAGCCAATGGTGAGGTGGATAGAAACGCGTTTGATTCCTCATTTTTGATGAAAAATTTTGTTGTTGGGCGAACGTCAATAAGCTCTCAAACAAAAATGATTAACTTTGACACCACTAGAACAACTACTTGGTCAACAGTATTGATCCCAAGAAACAAAGGTCGTTTCACCATCCCCGCCTTTAACATTGACGGCTCAATTACAAAACCACTAGAAGTATTAGTCATTCCCGCCACAGCCACCTCTACATCTAACGGGCGAGATCTTTTTATCACTACCAATCTCGATGTAGAAGAGGCATATCTGCAGCAACAAATTCGCTATACAGTTAAACTGCATTTAGGTAAAGATTTGCAAAGAGGCAGTCTTTCTAGCCCTACATTGGAAAATGCTGACATCAGGCAAATAGGTAAAGACAAAGAGTATAATGAAGTTGTTGAGGGGCGTCGCTATCGTATTATCGAGCGTTCGTTTGCCATTATCCCTCAGCAAAGTGGTAGCTTTATAATCGCGGGTCCTCTGTTTGAAGGTGAGGTGATTGATAACTCACGGCAAAGTTTTGGTTTTTTTAACCGCAGTAAAGCAGTGAACAGAGTTGGCCCAAGCCAGAGTATCAGCGTTCTACCCATCCCAAGTAATTACGACCAACATTGGCTTCCCAGTGTATTTGTGCAAGTAGACGACGAATGGCAAGGCAATACACGAACGTTTATTGCTGGTGAGCCTATCACCCGCACAATTACCTTAACCGCAATAGGTGTGGTCGAAGAGCAGCTTCCTCAAATTACAAGTATTTACCCTGACTCGGTAAAAACTTACCCAGATCAAGCAGAAACAACGACATTTGAAAAAGATAATACCTTGATCGCACAGCGCAAAGAAAGTATTGCCATTATACCCAGTCAAGCTGGCCAGCTCGTTATCCCACAAGTCAGTATCCCTTGGTTTAATACGATGACTCAAAAAACTGAATTTGCGGTATTAGCAGAAAAAACATTGCAAATATTACCAGCGACAACGCAACCAACCAGTGGTATTCCCACCAGTCCAGTCATTCAAACCGCTCCCGAAAGTAATTCACAAACATCAACGCCAACTGAATTAAATTATCAAAGCATGACAGTACCTCAATATTGGATTTGGCTAACAGCCAGTTTGTTGGTGTTATGGTTGCTTACCTTAGTTTTTTGGTACAAACACGTTCTTGCATTAAAAGTGGCGACTAAACATGCAGCACACTCACCTGCCAATTATTCGCAAAATCAACAATCCTTATGGAAACATCTTGAAAAAGCGTTAGATAAAAACGCCTCCCTGGAGACCCAAAAATATCTTGCACTATGGCTTGGTCACATAATCCAGGATAAAAATGCAACATTGGCAAAAAGTTTAAAAGTCATTGACAATCCATCACTCAACGAAGCAGTTAATATCTTATTAGCCTCCCGTTATTCAAAAAATCAAAGCGAATGGCAAAGCACAGTGTTACATCAAATTTTGCGAAAGCTACGTAAAGAAGGCAGTATCGAAAAACACACAAAACATGAATTATCGCCGTTGTATCCCGATATTGAACAGGCAGGCTAACAATACCGAGAAAATATTGTTTATTTTATACTAGTTAAATACCAATCTTTGGTATCCATAGCGTTGCAGAGTGACTCTCTTGGGTATGCAATAAAACACAAGAGAAAGCGATAGTGGAATTAAAAAATGTTTTCGCGAAAGCAAACTAGTCAAACCTCGGTCTCTGATGGCATGGCAAATAAACAAAAACGCTATGAAGTGTTAGTGCTAGCCCTTCATCGTGACATATTCCGTTATGCGTGCTGGCTTGTAAAAGATAAAGCAGTAGCAGAAGATATAGTACAGGAAACATTTCTTCGTGCGTGGAAATCGCTGGACTCTCTCAAAGATGAAAGAGCAGCGAAGTCTTGGTTAATTACCATATTACGCCGAGAAAATGCTAGGCGTTTTGAACGTAAAAGATTTGATTTAGTCGATATAGATGATGTGTCTGTCATCGATGAACAACTGTCTAATGAAGTTGAAATTGAACATAGAGAACTACGCGTTATTATGGCGTCGTTAAGTGAAGAGTACAGAGAACCACTGATGTTACAGATAGTATTTGGCTACAGCGGTGATGAGATTGCCCAGCAGCTTAATTTAAACAAGAATACTGTGATGACACGATTATTCAGAGCACGTAATCAAGTGAAAGAAGAGCTAGATAAGGCCAATAACAACAAGGTGCATATAAATGGATGAACTAGAGTTTCGTCGTACTTTGTATGCAGATCCCCATTGCAAAGATGAAAGGGTGCTAGCAGCGATTGCCGATGACCCAAAAAAGCAGACATTCTACAAAGAATTAAAGCAACTCGACAAAAGAATGCACCAAGCCAGCGAGGTTATAGTACCCGATGACTTAGCACATAAATTGATTTTTCGGCAAACGATGCAATCCCATAGGGCGAGTAAAGTACGCAATCGAATACAACTTGCTATGGCAGCGTCGGTTGCTTTTGTTGTAGGTGTAAGTTTTACCATATGGCAACAAACTCATTTATTAAATTTGTCAAAACAAGCTATTGCCCATGTGCATTACGAAGGTAGTTATGCATTAGATGCTCAAGAAAATGTATCTCTTCAACAGGTTAACGAAAAACTAGCTAAATTTGGTGGTGAATTTTCAGAAGACATTGGGCGAGTCTATTATGCTAACTTTTGTGATTTCGAAAATGTCAGAAGTCTACATATGGTAGTTGCAGGGGAGAATGGCAAGGTATCAGTGTTTATTGTGCCTCATGATGACGCTTATCTTGCAGAAGGTTCTACTCATGATCCAAGATACAATAGTCAGGCTGTAGATTTGAAACGAGCGAGTATTATTGTAGTGGGAGAAGAAGGAGTTAATATCAATAAAATGAGAGAGCAACTTAAACGCAAGATTCAGTTTTCTGCTTAGAAATAGTTAGTTATTAAGGGATTTAAAATACCTCCGATTGAAGGCATTTTTTTATATTTGGTCATGAAGAGTAAAATTTAATCTAACGGGGGACCTAGGTGCTATAAGCAGTCATTGCAGTAGCTCAAAAAAGCCGATTTTGACAATGTCGTTCACCACTATGCCCGCCGTTTTACAATTTCTACATACTGGCCAATCCGTGCTGAATAGGGCGGTAGGTTTTTTAATAAATCAACGTCTCTGACCCTGAGGTATCCCCACGAAATAAACGGTAAGTAATTTTAAAAGAGTTTGGAACATTCACGGTATTTGGTGATCAGATCAATCGCCAAACATCTCTAACCGGTAAATACCATGAATGAAATTGTTATTTTGAAGAAGTTCCTTACAACTGTCACGCCTAAAATGCATAAAGTTAGACGTGCGTCATTAACCAGCTGTGTGAGCAGTTTGCTAAATGGAGCCAA
>Ga0209712_10001116_pt1 | contig 23068 bp, 17 predicted proteins | sample ArcOceMetagenome_FD_187443 | JGI IMG/M metagenome (GOLD analysis project Ga0209712, IMG submission 187443) | Marine eukaryotic phytoplankton communities from Arctic Ocean - Arctic Ocean - Greenland ARC118M Metagenome (SPAdes) (version 2) | ecosystem: Environmental > Aquatic > Marine > Oceanic...
ATGCGACTACATATATCTCTCTTAGTGTTGTTGTCAATTTGAAATCTTCACAACCCTCCCGACATGGATAGTGCCAGCTCTGGCCGTGCAATGCAAGGACCGTATTACGCATTATTTTTATTTTCCTTTGTGACCAGAGTCATCAATACCAGTCATGGTCAATCAATATTTGAATTCTGGCATCAAGTGTTGGTGTTCCCACACCTTCGATGAAATAGTTTCTATCGTTGTGCATCCTGTATGAGGGGCAAACTTTGCATGCTTCTTGCTTGTCAGCTCTCGCTCGTGATAGGTAATTCATGTTTCATCTTTCCAATCTAATCTAATCCAATAGCGAACTAAGGTCAATTCTTACTATAAGTATAGAAAACTGAGAGAATCCGTCAAATTATCTGCGTTCTCTTTCTTCGCCATTGTCGGTTTTGACATGTGTACTGACTTGAACATCTCGTGCTCCTGAATAGAGGAACGTGATTATTACTTATTTGTTTATATGTTGATCTTGACCATACCGGTATATATAAGCACCAACTTCCGTCGTAATTCTAACTCTTATGAGACGGCTTTTCTTTATCTCTGTTTCTTCCATGTAATTCAAACTGTTCAAATAGACCGAACCGAGGTCGCGCTGTCATAATTCGCATCTTGACGATCTTCGTCATGCCATTGATTAGATTCTCTAAAACCTGAGATGTTCCTATTTATATTTATTCATCCATTCCAATATATCAAACGATTCATTTTTCTTTTTAGTTGCCTCCTTCGAAACTTTCTTCTTTTTCACAGTCTTTCCATCATCATTACCATTATTATCGGATTGCTTGCGCTTCCGAACCAAGTCTGCCGAGCGAAAACTTCGTCCCTTGGGTTTTCTTGTGGCGTTCTTACTACTATTGCCGCTTCTACAGGGGGTAACAGACGCTTTAGGAGGTTTGGGAGACCTACTAAGATTGCTGCTGTCCTTCTTGGTCCTGGTAGTATCTCCACATTGCTTGCGAGCCGTGCGAGATGATGTTTTGGTGTTGCGAGATACTTCAGTCTCATCATTAGTCGAATTTTCAAGATATTGTCCAAGTCCTGGACTGTCACAATCCTCCGTTTGCAGCTGCATGGTGAGCGGAGGTAGCGCGAGCAGATTAAAGTGAGAAACGATAGAACAAAAATTTATTTGGAAGCAGGTCACTTGGAAATTTGGATGAGAATTCACAATGTTGCTCAGAACATCTGGTTTCTGGAAGGACATCGACATCCCATTCTCTTCATCGAAATTAACTAGAGAATATAGGGCCAGGCAAATGTTTGTGGAATCTCCTTCGTCAATCTGGAAAGTTTTTAATAAATTCATTTCCTTTCTGACATGTTCAATATACGGCTTGAGCATTTCATCTGGTATAGTGATGTGATTGGAAATTGCTTGGTTCAAGTCATTACGAATAAGAGAAATGGCACTTTGAAATGAAATAGCACGAATACCTTGGATATACAGCTCTTTCAACATTTGCTCGACTTGTGTGTCGAGGCTTGCATCTTGGAAATTCTTCTTTTGCTGCTCTTGGTGGAATGCATCATGCGTGGTTTCGATATCCTTTTCGACTCGGAGGCTGGGAACAAAGAAGTGCCTGCCGTCTTTTCGGATCAATGTCTTATATAGACGATAAAACTCAACTCGCAAATATTCCCAATCTTCTAGATTCCATTTTTCTAGGTTGCTATGCTTGATAGCAGCAGTGGTATCTTTGGGATTATCGCATTCCTTTAGGCTGCCATGATATGCGACACCAGTACAGATGAGTCCGATGAAGCCAATTAAGAGCCTTCCGTACAATTGTCCATAATGGTTGAGCTTAATTTCTTTTTTCAACTTGCATATTTTCACAAAATGTTCTTTGCTCGACTTGGCCATTTCCTCCAATCTTTCTTTAGAACTGCAGTTTGCATAATTTAAATTCAATTTGGCCAATTCATCGCAGTGTTTGTTACAGCGTTGTGCTAACTGTGACGCGGGACTGTGTGCCTTGATTGGTGTGGACATTCTTACTTGAAGGGTCTTGCTCAATTGATGTGGAGATGTTGGCTGAGAGCTGTCTGGTGTAATAAAGGTGCAAGTACTGGTGGGGACCGGTCGATCAATAAAATAAATGTTGGCTAAATCAACCTCTGTCACAACCAGTCATACCGTCGGTTTCACACCAATGAATATTCACATTCGTACTACCAACAAGGGCAATTGTAGTGCTCCATTGTCACCATCGTCCATGGCAAAATCTGCTTCAAATTCAAAATCAAGTATGTGTATTGACATTTCGCGCGTAACATAACACGAATGAAAATTCTACGTGTCACGAATCTATTTTTTTCTACCCACAGGAATTAAGAGTTCCTTCACGCTGGAATTAAAATCCTCCTTTAGCACCGATCTCATAGCAAACCAATAACAAAGCAGTAATCCCATACCCACGCAGCGTTCTCAAGAAGCATGACAAAATCTGGGACGAATCGAAAAGAAAAACTTCCTCTCAAGAAGAAGAAAGTCTCTACTACTAGCGCGGAAAAGAAGTGGACAAAGATGATGGGCAGGCTCGAGTATGTCAACGATATGAATCACACGTTCAAAATACCGGCTGGAAAGAACGAAAAGCAGGACGTAAAGGATTTAAACGAATTTGTGGCTCAGTTGAAACGGTCAGTAAAGGGAACCTCACCAGTAGTTTGGAAACTAACCGAGAGTAGAAGTGCGGAATTGGAAGCTATTGGTTTCAATGAATGGGTAAAAAATGAAGAGACAGTAAAAGCAACAGCACGTAGGGAAGAGGGAAGAAAGTTTCTGGAAGATCTTGCAGCGCATAATGAACGTTGCGGTTCTTATATTGTTAAACAGAGCGACAAACGTCTTGGAAAGATGTATAAAAAGATTAGACATTGTTCAAACAAGCGTTCACTCAGTTCTTTGTTTACTGAAGATCAATTGAATCAGCTGACAGAATGGGGTGTTTTCGTTACTAAAGACAGGAGACAAGGTAACAGAGGACATTGCACTACCAAGGTGAGAAGGTTTAATCTGTTTATTATTTGACTCCTTCGGTAGTATTTGTCTAACCCGTTTTGTTCAAACGAAAATAGAAAGCACGCGCTGCTACGTGCACCACCATAGTATCACCAGAGCAGAGTTCAGAGAAGACAAAGAAGAAAAGGTGCGATGGAACAGCGGAGGATGGAAAGAAAAAAAAGAGAAAGCTTTCATCTTCAAGAACTAAAGAGCTCAAAGATGAGACGACGGAGAAGGACAGGAAGGACAAGAAGAACAAAAAAGAGAAGACGCACAAGAAGGACAGGAAGGACAGGAAGGACAGGAAGGACAGGAAAGACAGGAAAGACAAGAATGGCGAGAAGGATGAGCAGGATGAGTAGGACAAGGACAAGAAGGAGGATGTAAGGGCTACTCCCCCTTGAAAAGGCTCAACTTTTAGAGAATTCATCAAGTATTCAATTCAGCAAACGTGCCGTGCCCTCAAACAACAATCGTGCTTATAGTACCAGCACCATTTAGTATTTCCGTAATCTAAATTAAAAATCTCAAAGAAGAACTCGCACAGAAGATTCACCTCTATTCTTCCCGATGCATTCTGAATCACAGAAGTGTTTATTACTCAGCTCGTTGTGAAAGGCCACACGAATAAATTGCTGGATTGCATTATTGACCATGCTGTTACTGACTCTGCGGCCACAAAGTAAAATATGTATATTGTTACAAAACGTGGTCCGCTTTGCGACAAACACTGAGCAATAGGGTACTGTCAGTCATGGACCTGAAGAAATCAAACCCTGTTGACGTTGCTGAGTATTCTTCTGCTAGGGGTGTTGATAATTAACCTGCATTTATATGGTGGGTGCCTTGCACCTTACGCAAGCGAGACCAGACCATTGCTTTGGTGAGTACTAAAGTTGTTCGGGAAGGCCACGCATAAGTATGTCATTGAGTTTCCGACAAGTATTGCTATTGACGATGCTACACGAATCGACGGAATCAATGAGAATCGTTTCTGGCAAGATGCGATTGTAAAGGAAATGCGTAATTTGTCTGTCACCTTTGAGATTCTTGAGAATGGACAGAGTGAACCTATTGGTTTGACCTTCGTGTTTTTAGGAGCTAATTGAAATACTGAATTATTTTCCCCGATCTCTCTTGACACTACGAAAGAGAAGGAGTTGGATAAGGAGGATGTGTAAATTGAGTGGATCATGTTGTAAAAGGAGAGACGCACACCAGACCAAGAAACATAAAATCGTTGCTGCAGTTCCACCAGACTTTGTAAGAAACACAATGTGCACAATCGTTGACCCATGATTTTATTCTTCTGTCGGAATAACCGTATGCGAATTCCATATAATGTTTTATATTCGCCCACATGTTCAACGTCCCCCGCTGGACCGGCGTAGAAATACTCTAATTTGTAAGCTCAACATCATTAGCATCTCCCTAATTTTAATTTCATATAGTACAAATTTGTAAACATTACAGAGGTTATCTGCGCAGCCAATAGTTCCTTTAGGTTATAACATGATTGTTGCTATTATAAAATCAACAGCAACATGAACATTGTATTTGTTGTATGAGTAGTATCCTGCAACACATTCAGACAGCTTTTGGAAGTTGTTAATGATTTATCGTAGTGTCCAGGGGGTTAATCTGCGGACGTAGCTGTACGTTGTGGTGCCATTGATGTTTAATAGGTGTTTAGCAAGCAAGAAAGTACTCTTTCGCGAGATCTGACTTGTTTATAAGCACTCACTTTCATCATCTTTGCTATCTGCCTTCTTCACCGATTCGACGTATCTGTTGAGCATCAATTGGAGCGGAGCGGATCGGGTTAGGGTTGGGGTCATAATATATTCGCATTTTTATCTGAAAAATGAAGACTCAGCACATTCTGTCGCACTGTTATTAAAATACTAAATTGGTTGACTCCCTTCACAAATCTATTTTTTCTATCCCAAATTGTATCTAATTTCAAATTTGCCAATTGAAGATTGGATGAAATTCAAATCTGAAAAATGTTCACTATTCTGTATAATACGGAGATGTTGCACAAGTCGTTAGAATGCGAACGAACTTCTTTTTGTTTTGGGTCTTTTTGGTTCTTTTGTAATTTCATTGTTCTTACATCGAATGGACAATTGTTCTCGCAGAAATTGAAACTGGACATAATGGTGTCAGATGCTTCATTGTCATCACTTCATGGGATGTCTCTTCGTCGATAAGCTGTCAAGTGAAAGAGATGACCAAGGGCTCAATTCCGACTCACTCCCTCGATACTGTCATCCACGGCCACGACGGAATGCCAATCTGAACAAGCGCAGTAAAAGAAAACCCAACCATTGATGTAATCAGTCTCTGGGGAGTACATCCACACTGAAATGCCAACGGTGGCTGGGACATTCCACATCTCATCACAGTTGTTTCACTCGTTTTCGATTCGACGAGCTCGAGCTTATCGTGGCGTTGTTTATTGCAAAGTTGCGCCTCTATACACGTTCTTCCCTTTCTTGCTTCAATCTAGTACTTGCTACTGGTTCAGCCTCAATTCATTGACGTTCTTGATCTTCTTGTCGTTGTAATCTTACAGTTTATGTTGCTTCAGCATCTATTCGCCGACGTGCTATATTTGCTTGTCATTTTGTCATCAATACGAAGGCGGTCTTCCCATCTTGTTCCCAGTGTTGAGCGGATCTTGCTGTCTGAAGCTTGGCAAGTAAGGATACGTACTAAGGTTTCCTCAGAGGTAAAGCAAACCGGGCAACAAGGGGAGACGCGTTACTGACGGCGGTGCATTTCTACTCCTGAAGGCGTATCGTCTCTGATCCATTTTGTGATAAACTTTCGCTGGGCGAAGGAAGCCTGCTTTCTGGCTCTGGCAATGCGTGTTCAACAAACACGTTCTTTCATGATGATTTCGTCAATTTTCCATTTACTTACCAGATATTCAATCAGAGTATCCCGATGGATGGCGTCGCAAAGACATTGCTGCAACCGTGATGAAACGAGTTAAAATGTCAGAGGGCCTATTCGTTCATCTTGGTGCCCGTAGACATGCGTGTCAAGTGGCTGAAAGGGAATCTCACTCCATGTATCAAGTATTTGCGTCACTAGATCGGCACTTTTCCAGGCTCCCTTCACCTTATGACGACTGACAACCGTCTTCTCCAGTGCACGAATATTGTCATAGGCGATCACTATCGAGTAATACACTTCCACCTCCTTCAATCCATTCACATCCGTTCGCTGAAGAAATAGTCCATGCAGCGGTAGCAGTGGAATATTGCTTGCTCGAAATAAGAGCCGTCGCTAACAGCAACCGCATTCCCTTCCAAAATATCAGATAGAAGATGAGCAATGGTGGGAGAGGAGCGGAGATGATCAATAATCCATGGGACAGATGGTGATGGGATTGCTTCGTTCGCCAGCAAAATGGTCTTTTGTTGCATCAGGTGGAAATTTATCAGTCGAGAGACGCATTCCAATATGATTGCGTCGGACCGGCCGCGCCGTGCTAGATCTGAAATGCGAATGAGATGAGCGTGGAATCATCTTCTCGGAGTAAGGAGAGTATCCGATGCAAAGACTCTAAGAGGGACGTTCCTCGAATTGACCGATAGAGCTGCAGCCCATATTTATCCTTCATAGGAATACCATTGGAATCCATCCTCTTAACATAGAAAGAAAAGTCCGGTGGATCTGTGAGAAGCCCAGATTTGAGGAGCTTCAAGACGAGTTTAGATTTGTGCTTTGCATCTGCATTGAATAGCGGCTTGCCTTTTTTTGCATCCTTTTTTATCTTCGTAGTAGTCGAATACACGTTTCACTCGTTCATAAAGTAAATCTGCATCTGGGATCCTTCGACGAACTCTCTGGGCAACAAAGTCAAATTTGAATGCAAGTAATCTTTCCCAAGCTTTCGGATCTGATTCAATACCAAGTGCTTTCTTTAGTTTGTCTACGTCATGGGGATTAAAGATTAAAATTGCAGCTCTGAGGGAACGGTAATAGGCGAACTTGAAGTCATGGTGCATTGGTACTTTCACTCTATCCATTACATGGAAGGCATCTCCTAAAACCCTGGATAGAACCCGCAAAGGAGATACGAAAATATGATCATCTTCCTCTCTATCTGAATCTGCTGCTGAAAAGTTGTAGTCACAGGATTTTCTGTATTCTTCTCTAACATATGCGTCCACATGATCAATAATAGTTTGCACAGGTGTAGCGTCAACAATACTTTCTGCAAGAGGAGAGCTGCTTTTGTCTGATCTCTCGGCACCGTCTAGAAAGGATGTACAACATTCAACATTCAACTTTCAACATACACCAAAGACTAACAGGAACAAAGAATAAGAAGTTTAGCTGCTTGGTGGGAACTCAAAGTTAATGGTGTCTTTCTCGATGATACTTGGAAAAGGCGATAAGATTTTTTTCTCTCCGTGTCTTTCACTGTGTATTATCACTGTATTATCACAAATTACATATAAAAGTCAAGCCCTAGTGATACCAACAGTAACAATGGGAAAGAATTATGACAGTAAGCTGAGGACGCGGACAAAGTCCTGCGCACAAAAACTTTCAAACCTATGAAGACTTTTCAAAGGTACGATATCATACTAGTCTACTGATACAGTAGAATCAATATCAAATAAAGCCAATTCATTTTGAATGAATAAATATAATATTTGCAAATGATCATGTAGGCTTCAGTCAACTGTAGACCCACTCTCATCAACGTCACCAGTAACGGCAACGGTACCAGCACTAACAATATCAACACTTTGAACTTGGCCTCCTTCCGTTTCCTTCACCTCACTGACTTCACTCAGACTTGTAGCAAAGTTAAAGAATTCACGCTTCAAAGAATCCGGTATCACGAGAATAGACGTCTTCTCGATGAAACCAAAACCAAAACCGTCATCTCCTTCTCGTTTCCAATACATGAACTTCTCCTTCTCACAACCTGCACCTCTCCAATCCGTAAGAACCACCGATTTTTTCGAGTTTGGATTTTCGAGACGCTTCGGATCACGAAGCATTTCAATTAACCATTTTCCTGGCGTCGGAACTTTTACACGATAGAAATGTTGCATTGAATTGCGATGGCGCTGGAAGTAATAATAATGTCCGGCAAGATGGGCATCGTTTCCGTTTCCATCATCTTTATCGTTGCCATACGTCGCCAAAATATTGGATAAAAACGATCCAGTGACTGGCGAAATCTTGCTGGTCGTAATTCGCACAAGGTTCAGTCGCAGTTTTTTCCTTTCTTCCAGACAGGAACTATATTTGGCCAACTCATCAATGTCGGGACCATTGCTGGTGCCAAGATGTGGAAACCACATAAGGTAGTAAATTGGTATAAAACCGAATATTGCAGTCAATTGAATGAAGTCAACTGCTTCTTTCCTCTCGAGTAGAAACCCAAACCCTCCTCCAACCAAAAGTTCACGAAAGCGACAACATGCATCATCTATTTGAACGGCAGTATGCTTCTTCGCTTCCGGAGCATGAATTCCAATCGAATTGCAATATGCAAGTATTCCATCAACAGTGGGATCGATAGAAGAATGAGTTTCCGTTTCCGTTTTCGATAATACTCGTGCTCGTAAATTATCACCAATCTCCTCAAATATATTCTTATACAATACCGCACCATCCACGTTTTCTTCAGTTCTTAAACGTAGTTTTGCCTCCACCAACTCTTGAGTCTTGGAAATGCCAAATTCTGGCTCAGGAAGAACCGCGTGTAACAGATGTTGGATCGCGTGGCCCGCCTGCACTTGTCCGAGGTGAAGCTGCACATCCAGCACCATATCGAATACAATTGACCACTTGGACTACGTGTAAAAAAATGCAAAATGAAAATACGATGAGATGCTCAGTCTGAAGTCGGATAGCAGAAATATAATCAGAAGCGCGCTACCAATCTGGTCAAACTTACCATAATATCGTACTTGAACGAGACTGGGATTTTTGGAGTGGTTTCCACCAGCTTTGCAAAGATTGTATCGTAATGGCAAGGGCTGGAATTGAAATACTGCCCAATGTAGTCCCTAGGCTCGACTACATCCGCCTTTCGGACACATGCGACAATTGCTTGCTCCGCTGTTGAACCCTGTTCCATCTCATTCAACTTCTCAACGAAATTTGAATAATTTCCGCAACATCCTCGGCAGTAAAATATGATGGAGCATGGGAATGTTGTTGTGTAACCGAGTAATTTGAGAAGTTCCAACACCTGCTTGTTTGTGATGATACTCATTGGCAAAGTGCAATTGAGTGTTATTGTGCCCGATTGATTTTTAGTCTTCCCATCATTCAGTTTATCTCTATGAGGGAGAATGATGATGGGGATGATGATGGATATAGCCTCCGTTAAAAAGTACTCATATTCATGAACTCCTACGCCAAGTAGAGATGCCAATTCATGTCGCAGTGTTTTGCGTGCATGTCCTGCATTTGTATTAGGCAATTTGAAGTGATCTTTCTGGCCAAGCGCTGGCAAGATTTCCTCGGAGACGTATACTGCTAGATCGCCAAGCGCTTTTATCGCATCTTCAGAAATGGCAGGATCCTAACTCGCGCGAAAGAATACAGAGGTTAGGAGTATGAAAAGGTGACACCAGCATCTCAAGGGGGCTAGTGAGTAATACATACCAATTTCGTTAAAAACGGTTTGACTGTCTCAAGAATTGTCGTTCGATTTTCAGAGTATTGATTACAGTCAGTTGTCGTGAGTCCGACGTTGGTTGCAATCGTTCCACGGACATCATCTTTCTTCGGAACCTTCATTGCTGTCTGGAACCCAGCAAACACCTTTTGAATTAATTTTGCCGTGTCTTCAAGAAACGGATGCTCTTCGTCATCCGCATTCCATACTGCAAAGTCTTTCTGAAATACATTTGCATTGGTCTCGATAACTTCGACATTCTTGCACACTTTCTGTAAATCGGCACTTTGCTTCGACGAAACGGAGCAGTGAACGTGTTTATGCAAATCCTCAACGAAATATATTTGCCCATCAGGATTCCTTTTTACAATGCGAACCCCTTCATCCTGTAAAAGACAGTCATGTTTGATAGCCCTGTGCGCATTTTTACCCGAATCCATCAAGACAACCAGACTTTGATCGTTGAATAGTGATTTGGAAGCTTGATTATTTTCCAATTCTGCAAATAATTGTCGTGCGGGTTCCTCAACAATTTCCAGTGAAGTAGAGGAGTTTTCCTTTTCCGGACTTGGTTTGACACTCAAATTCGAATCAGCGAAATGCGAGGATGTGCGCCTCTTGGAGCTACGTGTAGTGCCCTTATTTCCAACAGCAGCATCGTCAATCTTCCTCTTCGTCTGAGCAGGCTGCTCATTTGAAACGATTGCGTCATTCTTTCCATTTAACGACGTTTTTTTACCTCGAGTCTTCTTTGAACGACCTACCTTCATTCTATTTGTGGATTCTAATCGTAGCTGTTCGGCCAATTCCCTCGAGTCAATTGAATCATCGAAGACTTCATCTTCGTAACACCAGTCATCCAATTTATGATTCCATCCCTGGTAATGTACATAGTAGCTCCAGCAACATTCCGTCTGATGCTGGCCTAGCATGGTTGCACTATTATTGTTATCATCACTGAGACGTTTGGAATAAAATCGCAGAAGAACCTTTGCTTCATGCAGAAGGGAACTGCGCGGGAGATCTCTTGCCAAGACCTTATGGTCTATGTCAAACTTTGGCTTAGGAACTTCTTCAGTATCAAGGATGTCATCTTCATTGACCCATTTATCAGTATTCCATCCCTGATAATGCTGCACATAGTAGGTCCAACAGCAATCCGTCTGATGCTGGTCTATAATTGCCCTATCTTTATCACCAGCACTGAGGCGTTTTGCATGTGATCGCTCAAGAACCTTGGTTTCCCACAGCTCGGAAGAGAGCGATCCTGGAAAATCTTTTGACATGACCTCTTGGGATATGTCAAACTTTGGCTTTGGAATCTCCTCCTCATTCTGCTGCTGATGAGATCCCCATGAATTCTTCCACCAAACAAAAGAAAAAAATTCCCTCATTGTGCAGACTAAATAGATAGAAGGTGTCTTAAACTTATAATAGAGAGAGGTGGTGTAAGGTGTAATTGTAAAACTAGTTTCATGCCTGCGCCCTTCCTTGGCACAACCGCCGCAACAATCTTCCGCACGGATGGGGAGGGAACCATAGTGCGACAAAAATCAAAGGACAGGCTGATCTGTTGACATACTGTTGACATACAGAGCGGCTCGGAGGAGGAACGTAAATCTCTTCACCAACCCAATAAAGGATATCGAAGGTGCAGAATGAAACGTACGATGCGTACCTGACGAGGAACTTGAAGAAAAGATTGGTGATGCTGAAGTTCCTGCTCTTGAAGACGACATAGTATCGAAGGTTGTAGTTATGGAAGTACTATTGTTTTGTGGCGACCGAGAAGCAGCAATTGGAGAGGATGACGATGAAAGTCCCGATATTGAGGATCCAGTAGAGTCACGGTTGGTTGGATTGGTATTTACAACCACATCTACCATTTCATATTGCTTTCGCAAGTCAAAATAAGAAAGAAGATAATCGGAGTAACCTTTCTTGCTGATCGTCCATAGCGAAGAAGTTGTTGATACGTCCCAGCATTTGCTTTGCAATCGTCCTTCGAAAGGCCAGCAAGACGAAGAGCGCTCGCCACGGCCTTTGATTTCTTTTTCGCAATATCAGTAAGAGAAACTTAGTCGTTATTCTTGTTGACAACTTGCCTTGGTAGAATTGTTGCTTCGTCCCAAATGATAAATGAATTATCTCTGCGATTGTGATCGTCAACGATAATGCAGTTGCGATAGATCTGGACAATATGTTGAGTTGCATTGATACCATGAATTGAAAGTTGATCAGGATCAACTCCAACTCAGACCAAAGCTGTATCCAAATCAAAGTTAATCGTGCTGTTCTGTGAAGAAGACGTTGATCAAACATTCAAATACAATAGTGTGTTATGTGATCTACACTATTACAACTACTTCAACAAGTGGGTATTATTTTAGATTACGTGGCACGATTCCGGCAAAGTGAGTTCCTCGACTTCAGTTCAAAACTCATGTGCTCAGAGCATCTTAACACACCATGTGTGATGTGCAAAGGAATATTTAGTCTTATTCCGGAAATGCTCCACGCTCGAGATAAAATCACAAAGAAATATTCTTGCTAGTAGTAGATCTTGATGATTGTTGTGCTGTTTGATGTGTTGTGTCGTTTGCTGTATGTCGTCTTCTTGCAATTTCAATTCGATCGATACCTATAAATATACACATGCTCATTAGTGGCTGCCGAGCTGAAATAGTGGTCAGTCCTTGATCCTCAAATGTCAGAAACATGGCCACCAACATAGTTTCAATGACAGAATCATTTGCATATGGGTCGCAAGGAGATGTTCCTGTTTTGGTTTGGTTGCTCGACCTTTCCTTGTGGTTACTTCGCCATCTCCACAATGCTAACATGGCCAAAACCCATTTTTGACGGTTAATTTGACGTGAAGGGATGCCTGGATTGTAATGGTATCATAAGGACGGCCCCGATGCTGGAGCTTGTGATCTGCTACGTTCTATATGGGTCAATGGAGCTCGACACGCTTTGGCTGGAATACCAAAGGACTCCTAGCTCCGCAACAATCGCAATTACTAGGTCCCTGCAGACAACCTCTCTAATATTTACGAATTTGGACCATATGAAATTGAAACGAGGAAGATGCTAATGATGTCGAGCTATAAAAAATTAGTGCACTTCTGTGCTGGAATTATATATACCTGCCCACTATGTTGTCATTGTTGATAGGGTGGTAAGTAAAGACTGTCATGATGTCACCTTGTTATCAATTCCAATGATCTGGTCTGAATACCTGGCCAGTCTCGTCTTGAGTATTAGCAAAATCTTGTTCGTCGCCACTGGAATAGACACTGCAATCATTCTCATTATCACTACAACTTTCTTCCTCTTCATTACTACTACTAGTGCCATCTTCTGTACGCTTGTCAAGAGCTTCAAACATACTACCGCAATTATCACAAACTTCTCCAATTACGCCATCATTAGGACATAGAGGACATTCGCCTTGATCGTTGACAGCAACAGGAGGATGGCTGAGAACAACTGGAGCAAGTTCGCCATTTCTTTCGGTGGGCCTAGCCTCGAGTCCACCAGCTATCGTTTCAAATAAGGCAACAAAAGCCTCTGCGTCTCTCCAAGTTAGAAACGTGATGCGAAAAAGCCTAAAAATTCCCCTCTTTGACCAGTGCGCGACATCAAGGGCACGAAGTAATACAACGCGTTTGTGCTTCTCATGAAATTGAGGGGTAATGGAATGAACAATACTTGACGTGTGAGTCAATTTGATTTGCCGAGCAACCAGACGTGGTGGATGCCCATCTTCTTGTTCAATCTTCAAAACATGAGGAGCTCCTACATCTTCCTCTGCGCCTCCCTTCATGACATAGCCTCCTTCTGAATCGCGATAACGCTCAACCTGAACCAGGAGACGATTTTTTGTAAGATGTATTGAAGATGATGCAACTATTCATGATGCGTATATGCATACGTTCTTGCTTACCTTTTCAATTGGTGTTTCAAATAATATTGTAATGTCGTCAACCATCTTCTTCTTCTTCTTATGCCGAATTTATGGAGAGAGCAGGAAGTGAGGGTGGTTCTGTTGGTTTTCATCATTTCGTGAGAAATCCATCAACTCTTGTCAAAGCAAGGAAGAGCCGTACCTACTCCGAGAAGATCCCACGCTCGTCTCATTCCCATTTCGGATCTCTAGCACTTACCAGCAGGGAAGATTCCACGCTCATCTCATTCCCATTTTAGATCTCTAGAGTGGTTATAGTGCAAGACACTACAGTGATCATTGATCATCGAAGCCTTTTGATCTAATTTAGTGTGACATCTATGATATTATCCGTATCGTCGAATGCTAAAGTCTAAAGTCAACGGTTGGTCACTCTCATTGACACTTCTTCTGGATTGTTCTTCACAAATCCATCCTACCTTTATTCTTCTATACCGACCATTGCTGTCGATGTGACTCGGAAGACTCGAGTATTAGACCATGGAGGTCCCTCCGATTCTTTGTGAGTAGAAATACAAGTCTGCTTCCAACCAAACGCAGCATCGAAAACCAAATCTCTACCGTCAAACGGGTTGAAGAGTAACGAAATAAAATACAGCTGAGGCGGTTCAAGAAAGAATAACAAAATCAATCTCTACTGCAGTGGCGGGTCGAAGAGAATACAAAATCAATCTCTACCACTTAGACGGATACAAAAACATAATCTCGATTACCGAAACCGAAGCAGATCGGAGAGAATATGAAAAAACAGATCTCACCTCTTCGATGGATCAAAATAATCAACAATCAACCGGCCGATAAATCAATCAAAAGCTTTTGACATCCTTGTACGTGTGTGACTATAGAATGAGCACCTGTAGTATAGTTGTGATCGAGATCATAATTTATAATTTACTGTCGATTTCCAGGATCTGATCGATATGTATGCTCCCGTTGTCCTCGCGAGGTTGTAATCACACGACATTCAATTACTGAGACCGAGGTATATATTTAATATCGCAAAGACAAACGGGTTTGATTATTTTTATATAACCTTCAATTGTCAAAGTGAATCTATTTACAACTGTATGGATATCGACTAGTATAAGAAAAGCGTTGTGATGTGCGTATGCACTCCGAAATGGAATACTGATAATAAAAAATTAGTACTAGATTGTCCGAAGTGGTTGGGAGCGGATCGCCTTCTGTGCATTTTGAATCAGAATCACCGGTTCCTGTCAACAGGCCTTGGCTCCTACACATGGCAATAAAGACTACTCACACAATTCTCTACCCATTCAAGGCAACAGCGAGGACCATCAATGCAAATGCATCGACGATTCCTGACATCGAAAGACACAAAGAAAATGACCCCTGTGAAATCTCACCCACGACGTTCATATGACGGGATTTGCAATAAGAAAATGTTTTCAAAGTGCTGTTATGTCAGTAATCCCTTTTTTTATCACGAAATGAATAATCGATGTTTCTCAAATCTGAAAAATCTCAAATGTTCCATCTTATACTAAGATGTTGCACAGGTCGTTAGAATGCGAACGATAGAATGCGAACGAACTTCTTTATCTTTGACTTATAATTAATAGATTATATAGATCATCTGTACACGTAATCGATGTCAAAAAGCTTCATGTCGGAAGAATAAGTTAGGTGTAGTGCAGTGAGATAGCACTATTGAATTTAGGATCATCATCTGCCGCCCTGGCTGCAAATGAACGGATAGCAGCAGCAGGATAGAAATGAAAATAAACATCTGAATATCATCAGCTCCTCTAGTTCAAAAAAATTTTTGAACCCACAGCTGTAAGCGCGTCGGAAAATGAATTCCAATTTTCAAACACCCATCTGATTTGCTTCTCTACATCGTGTATGTCGCTTGTTGCAGCTTCCAACAAGTAAGTGGTATCTTCTCCAGCATGTCCAATATAGGCTCTCCTCATTTTCTCGAAGCCTTGACCCGCTCGAATTGCTCTAAAGAAAGCAAGGCGTTGAACTGCCTTCATACATTTAGTTCCGTTACAAACTGTGTCCTTGTTTGGTACTATACAATCAATACACATGTTAGAAAAATCCTCTTCCTTATGTAATCGAGAAAGGATTTCTTTCAACTGGCACTTCAACGGGCTGCAATTATTTGAACTATAGCATTGAAGACATAGGTATTCTCTTGGATATTCATGATGCTGTAGTATGGTACGAAACATTTTGATTGGGACGTATCTGAAATCTGCTTTGTTGCTACCTTCTTGTGTCATAAACCAGCTCCTCACATTTAGTTCTTGACTAGGATTTTGTGCCAAAGTTGCTGCTGGGTTTCTATGCATTTTTTGGTGAAAGGAATACTCGATGAAATAGGGATTCTTGATCTCGTGGACTGGCATCGTCGCTACCATAAGGTTGGAATTGGGATTTGCTACTGTTGCTGGCATCAGTGCCGGTACGGTAACGATAAGTGCATCATCAGCAATAATGCTTTGAGATGAAACAATAGCAACACCCTTCCTCCTTCTTCCTTTCTTCTGGCTAGGCGCATCAAAATTTTCTAGGCTTACTTCGTTACCAAATGAAAAGGAGGGTAGTTCTTCTTCTTCCTGAGAAACCATCGCGACATGGTCGGGGGGGCAATCAACAGATGCGCATGCACGAGCAGCAGAGGCAACGGCAGAAGGTGTTCCATCAGAGAGCTCAGTAGTAGAACTACGTTTCCTCTTGTTCTTTCCACCACTATGCTTCAAGCCTTGTGCGTGATCAATCGAACTCTTCTTGGTACTTTTGCGATCAAAATCCAAACTTCCTGTTCCTTCACTTCTTTTCTTGCTGGATTTCGGTTTGACGTTGGTGGTGTTTGGCTGCTCTGTATGGAGAGATGCTGTGAATGCAGATACCTGAGGCTTTGAGACGCCTTTGAGATTTTCATTTGCGGGTACTATCTTCCTTCCTTTCTTACGATTCGATGCCTCGGTTGAAGGTGGCTGGACCTCTTGTTTGATTGCGGGTTTCTTCTCTCGTCTAGTCCTACTAGGAGTGGGTACACTACCACTAACGGCCAAAAATCGGTCACATTTTTCATTGAAAATTTTTAACAAGTCCATGACGACGATGATAGAGGACTGCAGACGAGTTCTTATGATGTAAGAATAATATGAGATGAAATATAGCACAGTGCGTTCGTTGTACAGAGCGCAGCGAGGTGTATTTATTGTGCCAATTCAAGAGAGATTCCAGAGATCACTGCTTTGTTATTGTGTTGCTACCGGTATGAGAACGGTGCTATTTTTTTCAATTCCAGCTTGGAAGGAACTCGCGTAGTAACATTAGATTTGTGACACGAATTTTTATTCGTGTGACTGTTACACGCAAAAATTTCAATACACATATTTGATTTAAAATTTGAAGCGGCGCGGGTAGTCTACTGTACTACTGACCACCTCATGTGGAGAAATTCATTAAAAAAAATAGTTTGTGTGACTGGTTGTGACAGGTTGATTTAGCAGCAAATTGAGCGATTTGTGCTGGCAACAGATTATTTGAGATTGGAATTCAATTTCAAATCAATTCCTTCTTCGCTACCTTTGGAATTCCTACTTTGAACTTTCGCGCGCACTCAAAATTTTAATCGTGAAAAGACGCTAGTCACTATTTTTTGGAATTTGTATTCACGACGGTGGTGTGCAAGAAAAGGTTCATAAATCAAGTGATATGCATACAACTGTGAAAAAGACAATGACGAAAATGTCTGCAAAAGAAGATATGCTGCTGGAAAAAGTCCAATCCTCGATGCAAACTGTACTGTACTACTACTATACACAGTAAGGAATTCGATCATTATGGTCAGCAATTGGATGAAAGGATTGAAAATTATCGTTACAAAGAAACTGATACATGTAAAAATAACTCAAAGATTACAAACACTTTATCTACAAGATACGATGAAGGAAAATGGTAAAGTCACGTCCAAAAGGATTTTTGAGAGAAGTCCCACTCGCCCATCTGACAGCAGGGGGACTAAATACGCAGAATAAATTCACCTGCTTGGGGTCGAGTATAATACTATCCAAGCTAGGAGGGCGCTCAGCCGACTCCTAGATGGGAGTGTCGTGTAAAGATAGAAAGGATACAGATTGCGGGTTGATTGGCGGAAGACCGGAAGACCGACCCAATTGCGTAGTGCTTTATTTGTTGAGAAGATGTCAGGAGGACTGACGTGAATGGCTTCACGGCTAGACCGAATGATCAGAAACCATTGTTTTTGTTGGTCTGCCGTTTTTGAAGAAGCGTATATAATGATATAGAGACGTAGCGGGTGTAAACACGATGCGGAATTAACCCGGAAAGCAAGGTCGGGGCTTGTGATTCATGCGGGATGGACTTTCGATGCATCCAAAGATGATACCAAAATGTCGACTTCAATGAGATCGAGAAAGCTTAGAAATGCAGATACTTGGGACGAAATATACATCGAAATATTCCCGATCAAAACAGTATTGCTGACTGTGTAAATTGAAAATAAAGAAGGATTACCAGGACAAAATACAAACGATCATTTGGCCCTCCTGCTTATTTGTATGCATTCGAAATGATCTGAACCAAGAGGTATATATCTGAAGTATGGCAGATTGCATACGTGAATGGGATATCACAATACACGTCCATTCTTATGTGCTCCCTCGCCAATAACCATTATACGATTCTTCTTTGTCGCCGTTGTCGCTATTTTACTTCCATTTTTGCCTCGTCTCCTCTGCAAGAAGTTGGTCCGTGTTTTGATCTACCGCAATACCAAAACAACATTACCTGAACGCTTCAAGTAAGTGATACTTCTACCAACAAGGGTAATTGAAGTGTTCCATTGTCACCATCGTCGATGGCAGGCGGCAGAGATTGTTTCTCTGCGATACGCCAAAACGAAAAATCCTTGCATAGATAAAACAAGGTCAATTGTCTTCGATGTGTTCAATTGTTGCCATTGCCAATGGTAGGCGGTAGAAAGATCTCTGCGAAAGGCCAAAACGAAAAATCCTTACATACGTTCAAGACTACTGACACAATTCTTTGCCCATTTAAAGCAACAGCGAGAACAGCACAACGAGCGAGTGAGAGCATGATGAAGATGACTGAGAATGGAATGGTCTTGTCGCGTCAACAAGAAGAATGCATTGATATACGTTGCTGCATTTGTATTGGCCTTTCCCTGATATGCAAGTGAACGACACCAAATACTACTATGGTGGAAGACGCTCATGCATGCGACGCACCAATCTAACTCATCTGAATTGAATCTCAAATCTTCCTGTTTGGCGCATACATACGATGATCACGGGTGGAAGAGACGTTGTTGAATTCCTGCATGACGCTCTTGCCCCAAAATCGAATCAAAGCGATAGCGATGAACTTAATCAATCAATCAATGAAATATTTACTACAGTTAGTCTATGATATGATTCCCTGAGTCGTCTTGGCGACTATGGTGCCACGGATGAAAGCAAGATACTGGCCCTTGCCAAAGTTTTAAAGATACGGATATTGGTATTCAATTGTTCTTTGGCCAGGGGGAGAACCATCAATGCAAATGCATTGACGATTCCTGACATCGAAAGACACAAAGAAAATGACCCCAATGAAATCTCACCCACGACGTTCATATCACGGGATTTGCATTAAGAAAATGTTTTCAAAGTGCTGTTATGTCAGTGTGTTGATTCATGACAAGTGAAGATGGAGGACGGGGGGGGGGCATGGATGGTTGCTTATAATCTGTCAATTTTATGCCATCCTGTGTTTGTGTTAGTGCAAGACAAAAATATTCAAAATGGAAAAAGACGGCCAGGCCAGAAAGGGTTTATTGTTTATTTTACCGTTTATCTCTTGTGACCGTTCAATGCGGAAAAATGAAGACTCGGCACATTCTGTCGCACTGTTACTCTGTATCACAAATCTATTTTTCTTCACGAAATGAAAATCAAATTTGCCGAATGAATAATCGATGTTTCTCAAATCTGAAAAATCTTGAATGTTCGATACAATACTCGGATGTTGCACAAGTCGTTAGAATGCGAACGCACTTCTATTTTGTTTTCGCGATGCTCTAGATGATTATTCGGCATTCGGGATTATGTTATTCTTCGTCGAAGATTAGAGACGCACACATGCGAAAGTGTTAGTTGAGCATGGAGCGGATATAGCAGTTATTGGGCGGAAATGTTATCATTTATCACATGGCTGCAGACCTTAAATTGCATTCAAGAAACGCTCAAGCAAGAAGTAATATAAAGAGCGAATACCGCTGCTGGTGGAATGAGGTGTGTCAACAATGATCAAATCACTTTTTTAGAATGTAATTCGATTACTAATACAGCTAATGCATGTACAATTATCTCCAGAATAAATACTATCCTCAGATAAAGTATCATCAGCATTGTAATTGTCAATCTCAATGCTGCTATTTCGTCCGTCTTTGCTGGACGAGGATGAAGATGGCGAGGAAGATGGTGACTGCCCGTTATTGTTGTTTTTTCCTTCTTCAGCAGACGAGGTCGACTTGTCATCAGAGCTGCTTTCCTCAATTTTTCTTTTTCTCTTGTCGTAACTTGTATTAGTGCTGCCGTTTCCATGTTTGCTGGGCGAGGAAGAGGACGACCGCCCGATACTAGAGGAATCGCTGTTGCTGTCTTGTTCAGTGGACGTCTTCGACTCGTCATCAGAGCTGCTATCCTCGCGTGTACCTGGTCTGTCGTCAGAACTAACATTAGTGTTGACGTTTTCAGACGAGTTCGAGTCGTCATCGGAGCTGCTGTCGTCCTCGTCGCTACTTCTACTCTTTTCACTCTTTTCCTCAGAAGTGTTGTCCTCGTTTCTTCTTGGAATAACCCCATTGACCTCCAAGTGCGTTTCCGCTGAATTGCCTCGATTTGGTGATTGCGATACAGGATGCTTGAAGATGAATGTTAGTATTTATCCCAAATACTGAGTACCTGATTTGTCATTTTGTCTAGACTTACTGGACGCTGCCTTCTAGTCGATGACCCTTCAGAAGAAATCGAGCCGTTGTTGTCGGATTCTTCGGAAGCCCCGTAATGAATTAGATTTGCCCGCTTCCTCAGCTTATGTTTATACGTCTCATCCATTGTTCCTGTTGGTATTATGTACTACGTGTAGGGTTTGACTTTTTATGTGTACTTTGACGACATTTTGTCCACATTGATTGAAATAGACCTTTCAACAGAAGATGACAATGTCATTATAAATAATGGATTTTAGGAAATGAAGATGGAATTGGACGGGTAGTTTAGTTAGTCGAGTCCCGACTTTGGAATTTCTACGGCAACTACAACAGGAAAAGACACCAAGAGAAAAAAATGCCATCAAAAGCCGCCACCTTTTCCAAGCATAATCGAGAATGACACCATTAACTTTGGTGCTGATACTATAAGTACGACTGTTGTTCGAGGGCACGGCACATTTGCCGAATCGAATACTTTTTTAAATTCTCTAGAAGTTGAGCCTTTTCATGGGTTAGCAGCCCCTACCGGTACATCCTCCTTCTTGTGCTTCTACTTCTTGTGCTTCTTCTTTTTTTTCTTTTTTTCTTTGGGCTCTTCAATGCTTAAAGATGATGACATTTTCCTCTTGCGCTTCTTCTCGTCCTTTTTCTTCTTCGCCTTCTTCTTGGACTTGGATATGGAAGTGGAAGCTCCTTCGGAACAAGATGGTTGACTTGGCTCTCTAGTCTTTCCCTTCTTATCGCTTGGGATTGGGATTGAAGGTTCAGGAGGATCATAATTCTTCAGCAAATGATATGAATAAAATAGAAGGTATGCCTTAGTAGAGAGAACGATATCCACCGAAACCTCTTTAACCACACTGTCCTTTATTTCGTACCAGTGTTCATCTTCGGGATTCAACACGAAAGCAATAAAGCCTGTGTATCCAAGTGGTCGACTGACTATACCAGTGAGCTTGTAATTTGACATACGGAACTCAAGATTGCAGTCAAAATTGACATTCTTAGAGTCCTGCATATGCATCCACAGCACCTTTGGTGGTGGAGACTCTGAGTCGGATCTTTGTGAGGCTCCGCCATCACACTGTTCGCATGGAACCTCCTCTTGAAGCACTATATTTTTAATAACATCGTTCAACTTTGTTTTCTCGGAAAAGTTCTGCTGCAAAGAGATCCTCATCTGATCTTTATGTAGATTATCGTTGTCCCCCTGGTGCGGATATGGTTCGCCTGTCTTGTATAATTTAAACAGATCGACTGCAACATACACGGTGAGAAATCAAGAGAACGGAATAAAATCAAGGCTTGAATTCCATTGTCCCAGAACTCACCTAGGCCTTGTTTCTGTTCCCTGTCAAAATATTCCACAGTATTCAATTCATGGTCCAAACGACTAAGGAGCTGTAACAAAAACATATCTGGGCACTTATCGCGACCATCACCCATTGCAGCTGCATCACTGATTAGAATATGCGCCTCTGATTCTACATGTAGAGCAGGTCTTTCAACAGGAATACTCGCTTCCGTTCCTATTTGTAAATTTCTTTTATCGGTTCGAAGCTGGAGCAGGATATCCCTCACCATAACAGTTCTGTCGCAATAGTTTGGTAGAGAAGAAAGTGAATAAATATGCTCGTAAAACTGTGGGATGAATGCCAGGCATTGCAAGGTGGAGCTAAAAACACTTGTTACGCCACCATGATGGTTGCTAATTCCTATTGGAATCTTTCTCGGCTCGTAACAATAGGCGATGCTGTGATCTAAAGTGTAATTGCTGTTCTTTACACAACCATCGTCATCATTGTCATTATCATTATCATTGTCATTCGAAAAAGATTTGATTATCAAGCTCCTGCTCTCCTCCTCCTCCTCCTCCTCCTGCTCGTCGTCTTTTTGCTCCTCCTCCTTTTGGTGCTGCTGCTCGTCCTCCTCGTCCTGCTGATCCTCTATCTCGACAATACTTTTGATCATTTCCTTATATCTATCTAAATTTGTTGTTTCACCCCTACCACAACAGCGTTTTGCATACTTGTTTAGAGGCTTAGGATCTAGCAGTTCTAGTTGTTCTTCGTGTGTCATGTTGTATAGCCAGTTTGAGGTTGTTACGATGGTGGTCCTGGTGTTTGCTTGCTGCTTTCGCTTGGTGCTTGGTTCTTCGTTTTGCATCAAAAATGAGGCGAGCGAGCGTGGTCAAATTTCTTCAATTTTTAGTCTCATCATTTCCAACATTATAAAAGAGGAGAGAAGAGAAGTCAGGAGAATATTCATGATGCTCTCTAACGTACGAGTTAACGTTCGTAGAGAGGCTACGAAAGTGGAGTAGGGTGAAACTGGTTACGATCTGGAACCGATTCGAAATGGATGGCCCCCAGGCGCCATGAATTGGTGGAA
>Ga0209712_10001117_pt1 | contig 23066 bp, 21 predicted proteins | sample ArcOceMetagenome_FD_187443 | JGI IMG/M metagenome (GOLD analysis project Ga0209712, IMG submission 187443) | Marine eukaryotic phytoplankton communities from Arctic Ocean - Arctic Ocean - Greenland ARC118M Metagenome (SPAdes) (version 2) | ecosystem: Environmental > Aquatic > Marine > Oceanic...
AGGCGTAACCCATTGATTTATATAGGTTTACGATTTACAGACCTGTTACAAACCACCCCTAAAACAGGGGGTTTTACAAAGAAAGTTACAAACGGTTGCGATACCCAGACCATAAGTTGCAAGAGCAATCACAACATCTTGAGCACTTAGATATTTGCTTGGCCCCAGCAATGAAAAATAAGCTTCACGAACAACGATACCCCTCTGAGTCTTTGCGCGACAACTTACTGCGCTAGCATCCAGGCCAAGCCATCAAGCACTAAAAGATTGTTCTTATTAATACCATTAAACAACTGGCCAAAACGGTCGGTCAGTAGGTTCATGACAAGAGAAAAAAGACCGAGAAAACGATCCATTTTCTGGATACTGCCAGCCCTCAAAACAACCCAAGGGCCTGGGTATTCTGTCATCCGCCACAGTCAAGGGGCAGTCAGCAAAACATCATCTACGTCCAGCGCAGGGCTATCCTGCCTGCCCGGATCAAACAGAGAAAGGCACATTATTTGAGCTGGTCGATGCGAAGAATAATATTGCCCTTGAGCTGACTGACACTATGCCATGATCCCGGCTGCGGCGGTTAAATAGCTCTGTTCAAGGCTCCTCTATTGCTAGTATAAGCGCGACTACATTGTCGCCGGGTCTGAATAGACGGAACTAGTTATTAAGCAGTTTTTTACCCGCATATACCTGTTCGAGATGGACGCTATCTTTCACTACCTGCTGGCCAGTCACCAAGATATGATGAATGCCGGTGGAGGCCTGATAGGGATCGACATAGTCAGCATTGGTAAATGTCCACCTTGACATCTCACTTTTACGCAAATGCATTTGGAAGAGCCAGTTGAAAGAAATTCTCAAGGCAATTGAAGATGAGACAAATGTTATTGTTAGAGGCGACATTAATTCTGCTGATGGCAGTGAGGAAGAAACGTTTATTAACGAGAAACTTCAAGACAATACAAGTGCTTATTATCAAATGCGCCCACACCAGCAGTACAGATCTTCATAAATACCTCTCTTGGGTTTATTTGGCACTAAGAATTCACAGTAATTATGCATGATGCACACCATCATCGGCCTCAGAGCTCCAATTTTTTCAATATCAATTCATGCTTTATTCATAATCCACACAAAAATTAATTCGTTAATCTGTACATGTGTCACCTTTTTGGATTGTGAGCGATACAAGTACATTTGCTGATAACCCACTTTAACAAAACAGCAAGGATCAACTTATGTTAATGGCGAAGGCAATTCCTCATTACTTCCTCTAAGGAGAGGAAGCTCCAATTAACGAGTTGGAGTTTCTGCACATTGAAGCAATTTCGGATCGAAATCAACTTCATCATTGAGAAATAGAACCTCATCGACACGATAATTTATTGCAAATCGTTTTTATTGAAGGAGGCTATATAAAATCCAATGTCGATACCAGTGAGATGAACTGCTATGGCCCGACCATTGTTTCGATTCCACCAACCGTCGTTCATGGACTCAAATCTCAACCGGGTACAAAAGGTTATGTTCTTACTAGCGCCGAACGTTCTTTGCAGCAAATTAGCAATAAAATAGAACACGATAATTTTGACCAGCTTCGACATACTCCAAAAGTACTTTCGCTAGACCCATACAAACAAATCACTGCAGACGTCGCCTCTACAATTAGAACCATCGACCATGAATTCCGCTGGCCCCAATCAGGGCGAGTGCAACTAATCAGCGCTTACCTAAATATTCTTATGATTTAAATCGGTCGGCTACCTTCCCCCACGGAAAATAAAAACATGGTATCGCCGCAACAATCTAGACAAATGGGTATATTCAAGAATTTTCGGAGCCTTATTGACCATCACTATAGAGAGTACTGGTCAGTGCAAAGATATGCTCGGCATATGGGTCTGCATATTAGGGTGTGGCCAATCGGAGCCCCATAAGACGCGCTCGGGAAAGGTTTCAACAATGCGTCGTGCGAAAGGCACTACATCTTGATAATTCGGTTGACCAATTAATGACAACCGCTCAGGGCAACTGACCTTAAACCAAATACTAGGGTTGTCATTAAGTAACTTCACAAACAGATTGAATCCCGACCCATTTACATTTCTACTCACATCTGGACGGCCCAAATGATCCACCACTACGGTGGTTAGCAAGCTCGAAAAGAAATCAAAATAGTTGGCCAAATCTTGCGCCTCAAAATAGATAACAATGTGCCAATCACGTTTTTTTAAACGCTCGGCAATTGACATTAAATCATCAAACGGTAGAACATCTACAAGCCGTTTAACAAAAGAGAAACGTACGCCACGAACACCGACCGTATGTAACTCATCTAAGTCTCTGTCTGAAATGTTTGGCTTGACGGTCGCGACTCCACCCGCCATTCCTTTTGAACTATTCAGTGCATCCACCATCGCCTGATTGTCAGAGCCGTGACAAGTGGCTTGCACTAATACGTTGCGGCTAAAGCCTAAGTAATCGCGTAAGTCGAATAGTTGCTGAGCTGAGGCATCACAAGGCGTGTATTTACGTTCCTCAGAAAATGGAAAAACATCCCCCGGTCCAAAGACATGACAATACGCATCAACTGAGCCATGAGGAGTTGAAAACGTGGGCTTTAGTGGATTAGGGTGCCAATCCAACCAATTGGGATCTTTATGTAATTGGCTCAAAACACAAACCCTTGAATAAGCGAGCTAGCATTTAAGCGACTCGGATTTACACAAATTAGTTTTACAGGATTAGCTCTCATTCCGACTAACCATAATGTTTTTGTTGTCAGATAAATGGATGACATTACTTAACTAGTTTTTTTTAAAGACTGTTCGAGATCGTGTAACACTTTATAGCAAGGTAAAACTTGAGCGACACTCGAATTTGGCTCGCGACCTTCCTTTATGGCGGAAAAGAACTCACGGTCTTGCAATTCAATGCCATTCATAGAAACAGCGACTTGACTCACATCAATAGGCTCTTCTTTGCCATTAACCAAATCATCATAACGAGCGATGTAAGTGTCTTTATCACAGACATAGCGAAAAAAAGTTCCGAATGGTCCATCGTTATTAAACGACAGGGAAAGAGTGCAAATTTTTCCAGTGTCAGTTTTAAGCTGAATAGACATATCCATGGCTATACCAAGATCAGGGTGAATTGGACCTTGAATTGCGTTACTAACAATAACTGATTCACCGGTCTGATATTGAAATAGATCAACGGTATGTGCAGCATGATGCCACAATAGGTGGTCAGTCCAAGAACGAGCCTCGCCTAAGGCATTCATATTTTGTCGGCGAAAGAAGTAAGTCTGCACATCCATTTGTTGAATAGAGCGAGTGCCAACTGCAATGCTGTTGTGTATCCACTGATGCGATGGGTTAAAGCGCCGTGTGTGGCCGACCATGCAGACTAAGCCTGTTTGCTTTTGCTTTGCTGCCACCGCCAAGGAGTCCGCCCAAGAGTCAGCTAAGGGAATTTCTACTTGTACATGCTTGCCAGCATCCATGCATTGGATGGCCTGTTCAGCATGCATGCTGGTGGGTGTGCACAAAATGACGGCATCAACATCCTGCATTGCTAAAGATTCCGCGAGGTCTGTGCTGGTGTGAGGAATTGAGTATTTGTCAGCCACTGCCTGCACTTGCTCAAGCCGGCGACCAACCAATGAAACCACATCGACCCCATCGATGTTGCCGATTCCGTCGAGATGTTTTATGCCAAACGCACCCGCACCGGCTAAGGCTATTTTCATGTTTTTCCCTCTCCGGTATTTTCTAATACTAAATTTCCCACTGCTGTATTTGATGCTGGTACATGATAAAAACGATGTAGTTGCTTAACCTTTTTATCCATGGCGCCACGCATGGCTAACCACATAACCAACTGAATCCCTTCTGACCTGGCTTCATTTATATAGGAGAACAGAGGCATTGCAGTAATTTCGGCAGGGCCTGAGACGAATTTTTCTAAGAAATTATGATCGAATTCTGAATTAATAAGGCCCGCTCGCGGCCCCTGAAGTTGGTGACTCATGCCCCCTGTGCCCCATATTTGCACGTCGATATCTTCCTCACATGAATCAACCGCTTGCCGCAAAGCCTGACCAAAATCATAGCAACGTTGGCCGGATGGTCCAGGGTATAACACCACATTAATCGCGACTGGAATCATTTTACACGGCCATTCTTCAGGTTCGCCAAACATCAATGAAAGCAGTACAGTGAGGCCGTGGTCAAGATCGATTTTCTGATTTCATCAAGGACATACAAAACTGATTTAGGTGATAACCTTGTACCGCCATCTCAATATCGAATACGGTCGTACCCGGGACCTGTTTGTAAAGTTTCTTAGAATTCAACATCTGTCACCTTCTATAATAGATTCATCTTTTAGTTACGAGAAATAAAATTGTTATGGCAGCCAATGCAGAGCCAAGTGCCATCAACACGGATATCGATTGCAGTCCATAGCCAGCCGCAAATAATAGACCGGCTAAAATAGGGCTGATTGCAGCACCACCTCGACCAAAACCAATGGCGAAGCCAGACCCACTGGCTCTCAATGCATCGGGGAAGTATTGAGCGAAAAGTGCATATAGTCCCACTACGCCAGCATTGGTGAAGAAACCTGCAACAGCAACTACAACTGACAATTGAGTCAAACTCTGTTGCTCAGAGCCAAATAGCATCACCATTAAGCTCGAACCTAAAAAGATGAAAACTAGCAGGGTTTTTATTTGAAAACGATTGCTTAATAAACCAAGAGTAATGCAACCTAACAATCCACCCACATTTGCCCAAACTAAGACACTGCCGGCCAAAGAGGGCGAGAACCCCATATCGACAACTATTTTTGGTACCCACTTCAGGATGAAATAGAACGTCATTATGTGCATAAAATATGCAAAGGTCAAAAGCACGGTACTTCTAATTAAACTGGGTTTGAGAAGTTCAGAAATACTTGTTTTTTGCTGTGTGCCAACCTCTGGCAATTGCGCTATTTGTGCATGTCCCAGTATCTTTAACGTCGCGTTAATTCGGTTAATTGCATTACTGGGACGGCGGCTATTTAGGTAGGCTACCGACTCAGGCAACAGCCAATAAACGAAGGGCAAAAAACACAGAGTAGCAGTTCCACCAAAGACGAAAATTGACCGCCAAGAGTTATCTTGCAAGAGATTAACGGCGAATACGCCGCCGATAATTACTCCTAAAGGGTAACCGGCGGCCATCAGAATCACTGATAGGTTTCGCCTCTTGGAATTTGAGAACTCGGCAACCATTGCGTTGGTTGATGCCAACATCCCACCAATCGCTAAGCCAGTATAAAAGCGATGTATAAGTAAGTTATTAACTGATTGTGCTGAACCGGCCATAAACATACCAGTTGCCATCACAAGCAAACAAAATATAATTATTGGCCTTCGACCGACACGATCGGCCATGTTGCCAAGAAAGATAGAGCCCAGAGCCATACCGATTAATTCCATCGACAAAACAACGCCTAAAGCAGCTCTATCTATGCCCCAGTCTTTGGCTATGCCAGGTGATGCAAAACTAATAGAAAGAACATCAAAGCCATCAAGAGCCGTCAAAAGTACACAAATTCCGACGACTAATATCTGTCTAATACCCATCGGCGAGTCATTTAGGATTTTACCCGGATTGTTATTCATCTATCGTCTCATGCTAAAGCTTAATTTTCGTACCATACACTACAGCGGCTAATAAGGAAGTCCTACATAGCCTTCAGAAAAGCTTGTTTGAAATGCCTCTGAAGTACACAAGTAATCAAATTCGGCTTGTCTAATTCTCTCGTTGAAGCCTCCTTCTTGCGGAAAATGGTGCAATAAGTTAGTCAGTGACCCCGAAAATCGTTCAGTTTTCCATACTCGATCTAAGGCGGTTTTCGAATAATCACTTAGGCCCTTAGCGCTTCCAGATTCATAATACTCATTTAGCGCTGTAAAGATATAGTGTACGTCAGACACAGCTAAGTTAAGACCTTTTGCGCCGGTTGGCGGAACGATGTGCGCTGCATCGCCGACCAAAAATAATTTACCAAAGCTCATTGGTTCGCAAACGAAACTCCTGAGCGGCGCTATCGATTTCTCTATTGATGGTCCCGTAATAAGCTTGTTGGATATCTTTTCAGGCAAACGAGATTTAAGTTCCTTCCAAAATCGATCATCCGACCAATCTTCTATATTTTCTCCAATTGGAACCTGTATGTAATAACGGCTAAGGTTAGAGTGACGCATTGAGCACAAAGCAAAACCTCTCTCATGATAAGCATACATCACTTCTTTTGACACTGGTGGTGTTTCGGATAGTACACCAAGCCAACCGAAGGGGTAGACCTTTTCATGTTCTTTTTTTTCAGACTCAGGTATATTCTTACGACTGACACCATGGTAACCATCACAGCCGATGATGAAATCACATTCAATTATACTTTTTTTTTCATCTTGATAAAAACTGACGGATGGTTTGTCACTATCGATTCCATGCAACTCAACATCGCTGACAGAATGCAATACAATCCCGTCTAGCTTATCTCTCGCTTCGTACAAGTCACGAGTCACGTCAGTTTGCCCATAAACTGTTACGGTCTGTCCATTGGTTAGTTTTTCAAATGGGACATGACAAATATTCCCGTTAAAACTAATATCTATCCCACGGTGTACATCACCATGTAAATCGAGATTATGCGCAGCTTCGGCCTTTCGTAAGAGCCGAACAGTACCACTTTCTAGAACGCCCGCCCTTATTCGAGTTAGCACATGGTCTCGTGTTTGTCGTTCGATCACGATTGAATCAACTCCGTTTAAATGCAGCAATTGTGAAAGCAATAATCCTGAGGGACCACCGCCAATAATAGCCACCTGGGTTTTCAACTCTCTCATTAATGTCCTCGCTAAGTTACTTTTCCATCTGACCTATTCAGATATTACACAAGGAATTGTATTCATTCAGGCTAGGTACAAGTATCCACATTACGTCTATTTTCTTGTACTTTTTGCACCAAACTCATAATTGAAAAATTCATTCAGTCTTCTTGTTCAGTGATGCAGTAATTCGGTTGCCCCTACGAGAGACTTTACTTGGGCAATTGTTGAACGGCCGTCTTCGCGTGCTTTGAGGAAACGGACCTTAGAGACTGAATCATCATTAAATCTTCGGCTAAAATCACAGCACCTGAGTACGCGGATTTTACTTCTTCTAATGCATTTGCAGCGCTGGCTTGATAATACAAGACGTGGTTAAGGACCAAAATTCTAGGTTGAGATTTTTGCGCAATTCCAGCTAATTCTGAACTAAGTGTATGGGATGAGGAGTGATATTTTTTCCAGAACGTATCTAATTGATCTAGCCCAGCTTCGGTAACCACTTCATGAATTAATATGTCAACACCGGCGGCTTGCGTTGCGATGGTTGTGCTTGCGCTGGTATCACCTGAAATTAGAATCGTTGAGTCTGGCGTTGTGATTTTATACCCGAATGCTGGCTCAATATCACCGTGCGGAACATTCAATGCTTGGATAGTGATGCCGTTGATTGAGGTTTGCCATCCGCCAGTTTGATATTCCTTGGAGATGATCTTATATGAATTAGGATCTTTGACAGGTTGATTGCCAGAAGTTCGGAGCGCGACATCACCAGCGATGAATTGTTCGTAACCATTCGCCAAAGCAACGGTTCCAGTCGGCCCATATAAATGTAGCTGCTTGTCTCGTCGCCACCAATAATGTGCAGCTAGAGCCGGTAGCCCAGTGGTGTGGTCGCTGTGTAGGTGTGTTAAAAAGATGTGTTCTATGTTTTTAGGATTCAGAGCTGAGATGCCGGTCGATTTCCATGCTTCTATAAGGCGTTGGTTTACGCCCGAACCGGCATCAAAGACGATAGCTTTGCCGCCATGCACTATCGCTATGGAAGGGCCAGCACGGCCTCTATCTGGAACGGGGGTGCCTGTTCCTAGCATCACAACAAAGGTTTTTTTTTCATCCACGCTGGATAAAAATAGGGTGCTATCTATAGTCTTAAGTGTGCCTGCTGAACAACCAGCACAGAGAAGTATCAATAAAAAATAAATACGCTTCGACATACTTGGGTTTGCTCTTTTTAGTTTCATAAATATATGCATTAAGTTTTTCACCTAAACCGGATAGTTTGTGCCTCACTACGCTTAGTTAACCAGAGTTTCTTTAAAACGTCCTCAGGCTACGTTATTTTTGATAAGGCACTCAAGATAAGGTCGGATTATTTTCTTGTACTTTTGGTTAGATTATGGAAGTATGACTACACCTTTTAAGCTTAGTATTATATCTAATATGCCAGCTCTGACAATCCCAAACTACCAGCTCTACGGAGAGGTAAGCCAATGGTTTATGCCGGAGGCATTTCATATAGAATTACTAAAAACAAGATGCTACGCACATGATTGGCAGATCAAACCTCATCGCCATGAAAAGTTGTCGCAACTGCTTTTTGTTACAAAAGGCAGTGGTCAGGTAACTGTCGATGGCACTATGTCCGAATTTAAGGCACCTACCGTGTTATTTATTCCTGCAATGACGGTGCATGAATTTCTCCTAAATGTGGGGTCAGATGGTTACGTTCTGAGCATTTTCGCTAATGAGCAACAAAAGCTGCTAAGTGACCTGCCCGCATTGAATAATGAATTAAGTCAACCATTGCATGGAGATAGTCGCGCTCTGAAGAGGGCCAACACCTCTCTGAATCAGAGACTAGCTGAGTTCTATAGGGAGTATCGAGTTCAATTGCCGGGCAGGCTCCCACTTTTGAAGGCACTCTTAAAAGTAATTTACATCGACTTATATCGAGTCTCCAAACATAAACAACACCACCGCTTAAGTGTTGAGTCTAAGGATGAACACCTTATTAAAAATATGCTGTCTATTCTTGAACAAGAGTACGGAAACCATAAGGATGTTGGTTTTTATGCCAACAAATTGAACCTAACTCGCGCAAAACTAAATCTCATTACGAAGGAGGTACTTGGAAAATCCCCGCATGATCTCATCACGGCACGAGTATTGTTGGAAGCTAAACGACACATTCTGTATACCAATATGAGTTTCGCAGAGATTTCTTACCTCTTAGGCTTTGCTGATCCTGCGTATTTTTCTCGGTTCTTTAAAAAGCATTGTTCTGAAACTCCCGCGCAGTTTAGAAAACGCGCATAAAAAAACGCTGGTCAACTAAGATCAACGCTTTTTATTGCTCGTTTTCGTGAGCCTTTATAAAGGTATAAAAAATCCTTAAAACCTAAAGTTCCCTGACACACCAAATAAGGCTCTGCCTTCATTGCCAGGTTGGCACACAATTGTTGACGTTAGGTCAATTCCAGTGAAACCGCCATCAGCTGAGGACACAGGATTTTGCACACCAATATCAGCGCAATATGTTTCATCAGTGAGATTTTCACCCCAAAAGGAAACCGAATACTCTTGATCACTACCGAAAGTATAGGTTACTCGGGCGTTGACATAAAATTGTGAATCTTTTGTTGAAAGTGCGTCACGAGAAAATTGTAGAGAATCAACTTGGTCGCCCACATACCTAATATCTGACTGCAACGTCCAGAAGCTTTCATTACTCGCTCTAATATCTTTGCTAATTAAAGCATTAAATGTTACTTCAGGCGAGTTGGGAAGCGGGTGACCTACATCCGCCGCTGTTAGTCCGCCAGTATCGGTAATTTTCGTGTCTAATAGGCCAATCGATGCTTGCATATAGAGAGAGTCACTGGGCGCATATTTCAATTCGGCCTCTAAGCCAGTCAATTCAGACTCTGGAATATTTACGTATTGGGGTTGCCCATTAAATACACCAAATGTTTGTAAATCGTTCCACGTGTAATAGAACACGGCCGTATTGAATTGTAAATATTCGTTAAGGTCATGTTTGTAGCCGATTTCGTAGGAGTCAAGAGTCTCTTCATCAAACGCTTCCCCGGCACCATCGCCAAATAGCGATGCGAGTGCGCGCGTATCAAAACCACCTGACTTGAAGCCGCGGGAATAATTTGCATACACCAAGGCAGATTCCGTTAATTTGTGATCAATGCCTATTTTTCCACCCGCCTCTTTTAATTTTTCACTTAGATCAAACTCGGAAATCGTTGGAGCTAATACGCTGCAGCTCCCATTTGTTCCCGCGTAACATCCATCAATAAAATCAGCACCAATAAAAGTATTTAAAGGAACATTGTCAAGGGGAATCTGCGTTGTTAGAAAGGCGTTACCTAAAGCAGGCCTAGGCCCTCGTGGCAAATTTGTATTATAGTTCGCTACGACACCAAAACGGGAATTTGCTTTTTTATCATTCTCGGTATAACGCAGCCCAAGTGTCAGGGTGGTTAACTCACCCAAATCAATTTCAATTTGACCATAGATCGAAATATCCTCGTCTTTCTGATCTAGGATATTATGGGCAGCAATATCTCGCGGCACATTTCCGTTAGGTCCAATAAAATTAAATCGACGCGCGATAGTGTATAAAAGCAAGTCTTCCTTATAATAATAGAGACCGCCTACCCACCGTACGGCCGCATCAGCCGAAGATTGAAGCCTCAGCTCTTGAGAAAATTGGTCATAATTGCCCTCTTGTTGAGGAATGAATTGAAGCGAATTGGTCCCTGAAGCTTCATCCGCATTTTGCACTTCAGTTTTATCGTATCCTGAAATTGAAGTGAAGATCATGCCGTTTGAAAAATCGTGAGTTAGTTTAATAAACCCGCCGTCAATATCGACATGCGCCCGGGCACTGGAAACATTATAAAGAGAATCAAACTCACCCGTCGACGGATTAAATCCATTTCGATCAGTACAGTTAGGAATACCCGTTCCATTCGGGTTTATGCTGCCAATCGAAGAACATATTGAGGCAGAATCGTCTGGCAAAATAGGGTTTCGAAAGTCTTGGGCACCATTAATTACCAGGGTCGGGTTTGAAGGATCTCGTGTTCCGAACGCTCTATTGCCAATATTGTTGCCGCGGTTTTGCGCCGTGTGTAAGTTGAATAATATTTCAGTGCTATCCGAGGGTTGATATGCTAATTGCGCTCGCGCCGAGAATCGGTCCCGCTCTCCGAGTTCCTGACCCAAATTATTACTGGCCAAATTAGTAAAGGGCCCATCGCGCCTAATGTCTTGTAGGGATATGCGCGCCGCCGCTTTGTCGCCTAAGGAAAAGCCGTACGCCGCTGTCACATCTAATTGAGATTCAGAGCCTGCGGTTGCGGAAAGAAAACCGTTTGACTCGGCGCCTATTTCAGGTTTACGCGAAATATAGTTAATCGCTCCGCCGGTGGTGTTTCGCCCAAAAAGACTGTTTTGCGGGCCTCTAAGAACTTCGACCCGCTCCATATCATAAACGCCAAGCACACCTGAAAACGGCGTGCTAATTGACACCTCATCTTGGTAAATGCCAACAGCTTGATTCACATTACCGTGAAAATTATTAGTGCCTACTCCTCGGATCGAAAATCCTGAGTTGAGTGAATTAGAAGCATTTGAACTTAGGTTTGGCAAGACATTCAATATGTCCTTGGCATCAGAAACACCCATTCGTTCTAGATCATCACCGGTAATCGCCTGAATGGCGATAGGCACATCTTGTACTGATTCCACACGCTTCTGCGCAGTGACTACTATTTCTTCAAGTTGTGCTTGGGCAAGCTGAGAAGTGAGTCCTATTGCGAATATGCTAAAAATTAAAATTGCTCTAAAGGTACCACGTTTCATGACTTCTTCCTCTTTTATTATGAACCAAAAATTCTGCATATCCTGTAAAACGGCACGCAAAATGTGGCGTATTGTACGCATCATATTATGGAAATCCTCTTGCAAGGACAATGGAACATTGCACGGATAAATTGCACTATCGCTCAAAGCGGGATTGGCATCGATATAGCGCTTGGTGTCATCAAAATAATAACCACTTTCAGCATCTATACCCGATGCTGCACCTATCACAACGATTAATTTATCGATTAAATTCTTCTTAGCTCTCTAAAATAGTTTGGGTTTTTTATGGTAACCTTTCTTTCAAAAACGGTACCAAAGAGTGCAATAACATTTATAGTAATCAAGAGTACAGGATTTAGTTTAATTGGGCGTTATGAATAATTCTTGATCGGTTATAAATAAAAGCAAATTGGCGTTACCCAACAGCTTTTCTGCTATTACTCTTGCTAAACTTGAATTTGGTATCTAGAAGGGTGTTGCTATGAAGATTTGCGTGGCTGGGGAAGGCGCCTTTGGCAATAAATATTTAGATGCTATTGCCCGCATTACTGATATTGAAGTGGTAGCGTTGGCAGGCGGCGTAGCTGAGGACACAGCATCACTGGCACGTAATAGGGGCATACCCTTTTGGACGCTTGATCTAGAGGAAGCCATGGCGCAACCAGGTGTGGAAGCTGTCATCCTTGCCACCGCAACACCTATGCATGCACCGCAGGCGGCGCAAGTTTTTCGTGCGGGAAAACATGTATTGGTGGAAATACCTATGGCGGATAGCCTTGCCGCATCAAAAAATCTAGTCAAACTCCAGAAAGTTAGCAATCGAATTGGCATGGTTGGGCATACTCGTCGCTTTAACCCCTGCCATCAATGGATCTACCAACAGATCAATAAAGGGCTTCTAACACTTCAGCAAATGGACGTGCAGACCTATTTTTTTCGCCGTAGTAATATCAATGCACTGGGCCAAAAACGCAGTTGGACCGATCATTTACTCTGGCACCATGCCTGCCACACTGTGGATTTATTTCAATACCACACTGGCGAATTGAGCGTTAATGCATTTGCTTTATAGGGGCCTATAGATGCCGATCTTGGCGTCGCTATGGACATGAGTATTGGCCTACAAGTTCCCTCTGGTGCTATTTGCACAGTTTCAGTTTCAGTTTCGTTTAATAATCAGGGTCCATTGGGTTCATTTATTCGCTATATCTGTGACAACGGTACATACACTGCTCGCTACGACGATCTCTTCGATGGGCATAATAATAAGATCGATGTATCAAAGATTGCAGACACGACCGATGGTATTGAGTTGTGTGACAGGGAATTTTTCTCTGCGATTAAGGAGAATCGAGAACCGCTTGCCAGCTTTGAGCAATGCCTGCAAACTATGCAAACACTCCATAACCTAGAGCAATGGTTGGACTGATATGTCTGCCAATGAGATATGGGTCCTTTTTATGGGCCTTAACATTTCTCATGGTGAGTAAAGAATTTGCAATTTATTGTTTGTTTATAAAAGCTGTAGTCTTGCTCCCAAGGTACAAGCTTATAATATTGGTTAAATCGATTTTAAATGAGGATTCATAATGCGAGAGCCGCGTGATTACGACGATATTCCCGGAACCTACGTATTTGACGGTGAGCATTCCCGTAAAGGATATCACCTTAATATGTTTTGTATGTCTTTAAATAAAGAGCAAAACCGTAATACATTTCGTGAGAACGAAGAGGCCTACTTAGAGGGCTTTGGGTTAAGCGACGCTCAGCGCCAGGCTGTACTCGAGCGTGACTGGCTGGGTATGTTACGTCTGGGAGGAAATATCTACTACACCTTTAAGATTGCCATCTATGATGGAATGACCATGCAACATGCTGGTGCAGCAATGTCGGGAAATGGGACCAGCGTTGAAGAGTTTCAGCAAATGATGATTACAGGCGGACGACCTATAGAGGCCAATCGCAGTAAATCAGAACAACACAATAATATAGGGGATCAGTAAGCATGGCTAAGGTTATTGCGGGTGTAGGCACCTCTCATGTTCCAGCGATTGGCGCTGCTATTGACCACGGAAAACAGAATGAACCTTATTGGCAAAGATTTTTTGCCGGTATTGAGCCCGCGAGAAAGTGGATAGAAAAAACTAAACCCGATGTCTGCATTATTGTTTACAACGACCATGCTTCGGCATTCTCACTGGAGAATATTCCCACTTTTGCGTTGGGTGTAGCAGAGGAATTTGAACCAGCTGATGAAGGCTATGGTCCACGTAAGGTTCCCACGGTAAAGGGCCACCCAGCATTAGCATGGCATATTGCCGAATCGCTTATTCTCGATGAGTTTGATATGACCATCAGCAATCAACTGCCAGTAGATCATGGACTTACAGTGCCCTTATCGATTATGTATGGGCAGCCTGAAGCGTGGCCGTGTCAAGTAATACCCTTCTGTGTCAACGTCATTCAATATCCACCACCCACCGCAAATCGTTGTTTCCAAATTGGTAAGGCGTTACGCAAGGCTGTGGAGTCCTATCCAGAAGATTTAAAAGTAGCGGTTTTTGGTACCGGTGGTCTATCTCATCAATTGCAGGGCGAACGAGCCGGCCTGATAAACTCAGACTACGACATGGCATTTATGGATAAGCTTGTGTCGTCGCCAGACGGACTAGCCAAGGTCAGTCACACTGAGTTGCTCCGAGAGGCTGGCTCAGAAGGCATTGAAATGATTATGTGGCTAGTCATGCGGGGAGCTCTTGATATGGACGTAGAGGAGTTATATCGCTTCAATCATGTACCTATTTCCAATTCGTCCTATGGCATCAGCATTTTAGAAAATAAAAAGTAAATGCTATGAATGGTCTGCAATCCTCATCGAAAACCCAAAATATTGCAGTATTTGGCCTTGGCGAGGCCGGCTCATTACTCGCGGTTGATCTACTCGCCGCTGGCAATGTCGTCACCGGCTATGATCCAAAAGCGGTAGTAACTCCCTTCGGCATTATTCGGGCTAATAGTGCCTCTGATGCTGTTGCTAATGCCGACATTATCATTGCTCTAACCGCCGGCGACGATGCCTCCGAAGCACTTGAACAGGCCATTACTGACATTCCAGTATCCACCCTCTATGCAGACTTCTCCACCAATTCAGCGAAGGTTAAATTAGCCATGGCCGAAAGAGCTGCCAGCTTCGCGTTTGATTTTGTTGACGTGGCACTAATGACGGTGGTTCCCGGAAAAGGGATACACACACCTGTGATGGTCGCAGGAGTCGGTGCCTCGCGCTTTGAAGCCTATTTTTCTACTTTTGGCATGCCTGTTACTCGTATCCATGGACTTGCAGGTGATGCCGCCACTAGGAAATTACTCCGCAGTGTTATGATGAAGGGCTTGGCCGCGGTCGTTATTGAGTCAATGCGCGCCGGAGAGGCTGTTGGTTGCGCTGAATGGTTGTGGAAAAATCTGTGCGATGAAATCGCTAGCGCCGATACTACATTAATTGCCCGACTTGTGGCGGGCACCCAATCTCATGCTCTCAGGCGGCTCCATGAAATGGAGTGCTCAACCGAGTTACTTAAGGATCTCGGGGTTGAACCGACAATGACCCTAGCAACAGTGGAGAGCCTCAAATCAGTACTGTCTAAGGGCATTCCTGCCATCCCAGACTAATCGGCCTATCCTACCGCCTTAAGAATAGATCGCTTGATCCTCCGCCAGCTCCTCAGCAATTTTTCTAAGCGCATGCAAAAATAATTGTGCAGCAGGCGATGGTCGAGTTTTAGCCCGCATAGTCACACCGATAGGTCGGTGGGTGTCTGCAAGTTCAATAGGAAGGGAGCTGAGGATGCCATATTTTTTTTCGTAATATATCTGATGTTCAGATAGCAGTGCGATTCGGTCACTTTCGATCAACAACCCGCGGATGGTTGATAATGAACTGGTTTCGACACTGTGCTCAGGCTGACTGACGTTATTTTTATCGAGCACTTCTTGGAACAACTGTCGCGCTGGCGTACGCTTGTTTGGTAGTACCCAACCATAATCATTCAAATCTGATAAGGTTAAGTTTGGCTGCCCTTGCAAGGGGTGACCTGTACGAACAATAAACGCTAGTCGGTCGCTAAATAGGTCTTCTGTAGCAAGATTCTTTCCTTGATCGATGGCGCGGGTAGCACCAACAATAAAATCTAAATCGCCACTGCGCAGAGATGCTTCGAGTAAAGCGTAAGGACCATCGACAGTGGAAATATCCAGTTGCGGATGTGCCTCCAAGAGGCGATTGATAGCGCGTGGCGTCAATACAGAACGAGTATAGGGTAAGGTACCAATCACCACGCGACCCCGGGTCACTCCATTGATACTGGCAATATCCTCTATCGCGTGGCGAACTTCTGCAAAGGCTAGTTTGAAATGACGTGCTAAAATCTCACTAAATGAGGTACTCACGACACCGTTTAGTTCGCGCTCGAAAAGTTTTATATCTAAAATGTCTTCCAATTGCCGAATCGAGTTATAGATTGCCGCGCGGGTAATCCCCAGCCGTTTGGCTGCCGCAGAAATATCTTTGCTATCGTATAAAGCAATAAATGAAGCCAACCGTTTATAGCTAATATCCATTGAAAAAACTGAGATATTTTTGACGCTTTTGGTGCTTTTGATAAACTCTAGATAAGCCTGCCCTGCGGCTAAGAATTCGGCTTCCACCTGTTCCATTCGAGCCGCGAGGACTGTCGCATAAATGGTTGGTAGCATCCCACTAGATGAACGATCAAAGAGTATTACACCCAGACGAGTTTCGAGATCACTGATCGCTTTGGTAATCGCCGTTTGAGACCGATTGAGATGCTGTGCCGCGCGTGTCAGATTTTGATACTTAGCAACATGCAACATCGCTTTTAGTTGTCGTAAACTAAGCTCGGGGATACCAACAGCATTTACAGTAATCGGTTTCATCGATTCTTTTCTCAGCATTAGGGCCAACAAACTGGGCAGCAAGAAAGCCTATTAGGCTTGACTAACGTAATTCAAAGTGTACTCCTTTTTATCATCTTAGTCTAATTTTGATTTTATTTGTATCATGAGAAAAATACTTTTCTCATGATACAGCCCCCACAAAAATATTGCCTTAACAGAGTGTTTCGAACAAAAAATTGAGCGTTCTCTGTTCAGCTAATTGACTGCTTTCAAGTTTATAAGAAGGTCTATCCTCACAGGCAAAAGCGTGGCCGGTATGCTGATATACCCATAGTTTTTGCCTTGGATGAGCTTGTTGTATCTTTGCGATATCGTCTGCGGATATTAATTGATCATCAAAACCAAAATGGAATTGTATTGGCACGTAGAGATTGTGTTGAAGATTCTCCACTACCCTGGTTCCATAATAGCTTACCGCTGCGTTTATATTGAGATTACAGGCCGCGAGATAGGCAAAGGTGCCTCCCCAACAGTAACCCACCACGCCAACGCCACTGCCCGCATCAATGTCTTCTAAAACCAATGCTGGTTGGCATTGCTGTGCAATAGCCCTGCCTCTGTCAGGCGCCGAGTAGCTGATCACGGCATCAGCCTGAACACGATCAAATAAAGCGGGGATTATAGTCTTAAATCCATAGCTAGCATATCTTACCGCTAGGCTCTGCATATGTGGGGTAACACCAAAAATCTCGTGAATAAGTGCTAGCGTAGCAATCGGCTTACACTTAGGGGCGGCCACAAATGACGCGAATCGATGTCCGTCACTAGCCGTTAGCTGAATAATTTTTTGGTCATTAACAACCCCTTAAAACGCATGTCTTTAATAGACCTAAAGAGTGGGCAACAAATTAACCTTAGGAGCAATTTTCATAGCGTATATTTCATCGGCAGTGAATCATTATTTATCGAAATATAAGAATTATGGTGAGTACAAAAGGGGCAGTTTTTGCGCCTTCCTTAGTACACTTTCTCATGGTTAGATGATTAAAACGAATTGGTTGAAGGAATCGTTCTGACTGATAATCAAAGTCAAGTTTACTAACTTTTGATAAGTAGTATTTATGTCGCAATGCTCAGCCCGCTTTATGCAATTTCGCGGAGGAAGTTCTAAGGGCCTATATTTTTTAGCCTCTGACCTTCCCGCTGATGCTGACGTGCGAGATCAGTTCTTGTTGGATGCTGTCGGTCGGGATGCGCGTCAGATTGATGGTCTGGGTGGTGGAGACCCTCTGACAAGTAAGGTGGCGATTGTCAGCCTTTCCGATAGATATGATGCAGATATAGACTATCTATTTGTTCAAATTGTGGTCGGCCAAAATCGTATAGATCGCACCGCTAATTGCGGCAATATCCTGGCAGGCATTGGGCCCTTTGCAGTAGAGGCGGGACTAATTGTACCGACTCAGGCACAAACCAATGTGCGTGTACATATGCTAAATAGCGGAAAAATCTGTGAGCTAGTATTGCAAACCCCCAATGGTAAAATGAATTATGCAGGGGATTGCTCTATCGATGGAGTGCCCGGAACCGCAGCGCCGGTGGTATGTAATTATAACGAAGTTGCGGGCTCGGCCTGCGGTTCACTTTTGCCTACGGGTAATGTCTTTGATATTGTTGACGGAGTTGAGATTACCTGTATCGATAATGGCATGCCGGTGGTGGTGCTACGCGCCAAAGATCTTGGTATTCGTGGTGACGAAACGCCTGGTAAACTCAACGCTAATAAAGCATTACAGCAAAGGTTACAATCGATTCGATTACAGATTGGTCCGAAAATGAATCTTGGTGATGTGGATGGTGCCTCAGTCCCTAAAATGTGCTTAATTTCACCGCCTAAACGGGGCGGTGTCGTTCAAACCCGTACCTTTATACCTTACAAATGCCATGCTGCAATTGGTGTTTTGGGAGCTGTCTCTGTGGCAACCGCCTGTGTTATTCCAGGCTCAGTGGCGCAAGGAATAGCTGAAGTAGCAATAGGAAATACGCTGCAGATGTCAGTCGAGCATCCGTCAGGTGAGTTTTCAGTAACCTTAGAGATTGACCATTCACTAAACATTCCAAGTGTAAAAAAAGCCGGGGTATTACGCACTGCAAGATTACTTTGTCGCGGTGAACTATTTATACCTGCCAAGGCATAACCAATAATAAGCACAAGAGAGTATAAGAGCCCTTTATGTCGTTTTTAGCTGTTCATCCCAATCCGAAGAAGCCTGATTTTGTGCTCCCGCCCAATGCCTGTGATGCCCATTGTCATGTGTTTGGTCCCGAAGATAAATTCCCTTATGCACCCGAGAGTAAATACCAGCCGCCGGATGCGCCCAAGGAGAAGCTTTTTGCCCTGCATAGGCATTTAGGCTTTGAGCGCAGCGTTTTAGTTCAAGCCAGCTGTCACGGTACCGATAATAGCGCGATGATTGATATGCTCGAACATGGCCAGGGTCGCTATAGAGGCGTAGCAGTGGTCGGTGACAATATTACTGTGAATGAAATCCAACATATGCACAATGCCGGCGTTAGAGGGATCCGCTTTAACTTTGTGAAGCGCCTAGTGGACGTTAAGCCGCATGATTTTTACCGTCGTATAGCCAATCTGATCGCGCCCTTCGGCTGGCATGTTATTGTTTATTTTGAGCCCCAAGAATTGGTCGATATTGAACAGCTGTTAATCAGTCTACCCACGCCTATTGTCATAGATCACATGGGCCGACCAGCCGTGGAGAAGGGCCTTAGCCACGCAGATTTTTTGCGTATTAGCAATCTGGTTGCCAATCGACCTGACACCTGGGTCAAAGTGGGGTGCCTGGAGCGACTGAGCCAACAACAGCCACCCTATCTGGATGCTGTGCCCTTTGCCCGCCACTTTGTGGAGAACTTTCCAGATCGAGTTTTGTGGGGTACAGACTGGCCTCACCCTAATATGAAGTCACATATGCCAGATGATGGTGCGCTAGTGGATGCTGTCCCCCTTATCGCTCCCACTAAGGAATTACAGCAAAAATTGCTGGTCGATAATCCAGAGCGACTTTATGGCTTTGATAACCCGTCACAGAACTAATAACAGGAGTGCAGTATGAAAACCGTCGCAGTGCGCAATATCCACCGAGCCAAAAGTGAAACGATTGAACAATTAGCTAAGCTTGGTGTTGCGACAGTGCATGAAGCGCAGGGCCGAATTGGGCTGATGAAGCCCTACATGCGACCTATTTACGCAGGTGCACGTGTCGGCGGTAGCGCAGTAACTGTTCTGGCCCAGCCAGGAGACAACTGGATGATCCATGTCGCCATTGAGCTCTGCAAACCTGGTGATATTTTAGTGGTTGCCTGCACTACGGACAATGCTGACGGTATGTTTGGTGATTTACTGGCAACTTCAGCACAGACTCGCGGTGTTCGAGCTCTGATTATCGAAGCCGGTGTTCGCGATGTGCGTGATTTACATGAAATGAACTTTCCAGTGTGGTCGCGCGCGGTGAGTGCTAAGGGCACGGTTAAAAATACTCTCGGCGCTGTCAATGTTCCGATTATCTGTGCTGGCCAGCTAATCAATCCAGGGGACGTGATCGTCGCCGACGATGATGGTGTGGCAGTGGTGAGTAGAAACGACGCAAACGCAATCGCCGAAGCCGGGCTCGCTCGCGAGGCTTTGGAAGAAAGTAAACGACTTACATTGGCATCTGGGACTCTGGGACTCGATCTTTACAATATGCGTCCGCGCCTAGAAGAAACGGGTTTCTATTATGTCGACTCTCTTTCTGATCTCTCTTAAACGCATACCAAAACAAGGTTTACCCAAATGATTATAGATTGCCATGGCCACTACACGACTACACCACCAGAAGTGGGTGAGTATCGCGAAAAACAAAAAGCAGCTGTAGCCAATGACCCTGATTTTAAGGGCGAAAAAGGTACTATGGATATTAGCGATGATCAGCTACGAGAGTCTGTTGAAAATAATCAGTTACGCCTACAAAGAGAAAGGGGGACCGATCTAACCATTTTCTCCCCTCGCGCCAGCTGGATGGGTCACCATATTGGAAATGAGCATACCAGCCGTTTCTGGACCGAACATCAGAATGATCTAATTCGTCGGGTCTGTGACCTGTTCCCGACTAATTTTGCACCGGTCGCCCAATTACCTCAATCACCGGGCGTCGACCCCAGTAAATCAATCCCCGAATTAATTCGTTGCGTCGAAGAAATGGGGTTTATTGGCTGTAATCTGAACCCAGACACTACCGGCGGATTTTGGCAGGATGCCTCCCTAGCCGACCGAGCCTGGTATCCCTTATACGAAAAAATGGTTGAGTTGGATATACCTGCGATGATCCATGTCAGCGCTTCCTGTAATGACTGTTTTAGCACTACTGGCTCGCATTATTTGGGTGCAGACACCACTGCATTTGACCAGTTGATGTTCTCTGATGTATTCAAAGACTTTCCCAGCATAAAAATAATAATCCCTCATGGCGGAGGCGCCGTGCCCTATCATTGGGGACGCTTCCGTGGCATTGCTCAGGACAAAGGCTTGGGGGATTTACGTGACCGTATGCTGAATAATGTGTACTTCGACACCTGCGTTTATCACCAGAGAGGCATAGATCTATTGCTTGATATCATTCCTGTGAATAACATCTTATTCGCCTCGGAAATGATTGGCGCTGTGCGCGGTATAGATCCAGAGAGCGGTCATTACTTCGATGATACCAAGCGCTACATTGACGCCAGCATCAAACTTAGCATCCAAGATAAACAACAAATTTTTGAGAAAAATGCTCGAAAGGTATTTAGTCGTTTGAAAATCTAACAGATTAATAGACTTAGTATTACAGATGAATCTGTGGTGCGTGATTGGCTAAGTCGTTCAGACCACCAGTCCATCATATCTCTGCGCCGATCGACATACTCAGCGCGGTTATATGCGGCTCTTACAGTGTTTTTGTCAGTATGTGCTAATGCTGACTCAACAATGTCTGGCTCAAAGCCGTGTTCATTCAAAATTGTACCCGCCAAAGATCTCATTCCATGGGAGACCAATTGGCCCCCATAATCCATCCGTTTTAAATCCATGTTGGCAGTTTGCGAATTCATGCTCTCCAGAGGTTTTACCTCAGAGGGGAAGATAAACTGACTACGGCAGCTTATAACTCGCATTTCATCGAGGATCTCTATCATCTCAGGAGAGAGCGGCACTATATGCTGGCGCTTCTTTTTCATCCGTGACGCCGGGATGGTCCAAAGCTTTGCCTCAAGATCAATTTCTCCCCACTCAGCAGCTGCCGCTTCGCTTGGCCTAACCATAGTGTGTAGCTGCCACAGCACCAAATTACGGGTCGTCAAACGAATTGAGGCGCCATAGATTCGTCTAACTAGATCATCTAGCTGATGTGGCAATAAGGTGGGTAAATGCTTTTTAGTCGGTGCAATAAAGGCGTCTTTAATTCCGGATAGAGGATTGGCGCCGAGAATGATTCCAGTATTTACAGCAAAGACCATGATCTCATTTAGGCGCTGACATAACCGCTTAACCGTCTCATAGCTGCCCTTTACTTCTATCGGCTTGAGCACACTTATAACTGCTGGGGCAGTAATCGAGTTGATTGGCGCTTGTCCCATATAGGGAAAGATATGCAGGGCTAATGAGCGCCAGATATCATCTCCATGGTCATTGCTAACTTTGCTTTTCTTTACACACAACCAATCTGCCGCCACTTTCTCGAGTGTGTTGGCTGCCGCTGCTTGATTGGCAGCCAGATTGTCCTTTCGATGATGCTTGGGGTCGATACTCTGGGCTAGTAGATCTCGGTATTCAGAGCGAATGACTCTTGCGGAGGACAATGACACTGTAGGATAGATACCCAGACTAATATTTGCGCGTATCTTGGTGATCGGACGCTGATAATTGAATATCCAATACTTTTCACCACCCGGTCTAACACGCAACGCAAGACCGAGGCCATCAGCTAAGTTGTATTCTTTAGCCTTGCCTCGTGCGTTGTTTATTTCTGTATTGGTAAGTGGCCTAGTGATTTTTGGCATGTAACAAAAAGGCAGCGCTCTCCTCTTATTTGTTACATCAATTGTTACATAAAACGTGGAATTTTACAATATCTAATGGATCTTTATGCGCTTTTAAATCCTGCTAATAACTATATAAATCAATACTTTATGGTACTTTAAAGCCCCTTGCGGGGCTGCTGTTTGGTGGAGGCGGCGGGAATTGAACCCGCGTCCGCCAGTCCGCTGCCTACGGCTCTACATGCTTAGTTCAGTCTTTAGTTTTAGTACGCTGCAACCCGACTGACAGGGCGCACAGTGCACGATT
>Ga0209712_10001118_pt1 | contig 23062 bp, 16 predicted proteins | sample ArcOceMetagenome_FD_187443 | JGI IMG/M metagenome (GOLD analysis project Ga0209712, IMG submission 187443) | Marine eukaryotic phytoplankton communities from Arctic Ocean - Arctic Ocean - Greenland ARC118M Metagenome (SPAdes) (version 2) | ecosystem: Environmental > Aquatic > Marine > Oceanic...
TTCTATTACTCTCAATATCTACAGTTTCGTTCGCTCGAGATCACTTAATTTATAGTGTCGCTGAAGAGATACCAATGGGTTTTGATAATGAAGTCACAAAGAAAAATTATTATATGAACATAGGATCCCAACAAGGGGTTTCAGAAGGTACAACTCTAGATGTTTTTAGAGTTATTTCGAAATCTAACCCTTATGACAATTTAAAAAGAATTAACTATAAAGTTAAAGTTGGAGAAATTAAAGTTGTTCATACAGATGAAGAAGCCGCTATAGGGATTCTTCAAGTACTTAAAAATGATACTGAAACACCACTATTTGATTTAAATGGCTTTATGATCGGTGACTATGTAAGTGTTAATATTAAATAGTTATTCAAATAAAATTTTAGATTTCTCAACACTTCCAAATAAGATTTGCTCCCTGACGTATGGATCAATTAGCTTTATCAAGTACTCTTTATTTAATTCAAAGTGAGAGGATAAAACCTTCACTTCTGTTATTCTTTGTCCTCTATAAAATCCCTTAAAATGAAAAATACTAAACTGTTGATTTTTTTTTATACATGTTGAAATTATATATACTTTTTTCATTGTACCTCCGATAAGAGTGATACAAGGAATGATTAATACCAAAACTCATAATGTATTGAAAATACAGGTTATATATTTTAAGCTAAGGCAATTCGTCATACTTAAATATGCAAAAGGTGCAACATTGAATCTAGTCAAAAAAACTATAGGTCAACTTTTTTTAAAGAGATCTAAAATGAATCCAAAATCAAACGCAATTGGTTGGATTGAAAACGATTCTTTAAAGTTTATAAATTATAAAGAATATAGAAATACGGTAGAGTCTATTTCACTAGCAATTATTAAGAAAGGTATTATACAACATGATAAAGTTTGCATACTTTCAAACACCAGACGTGAATGGCACTTTCTTGATTTAGGTGTTTTATGTTCTGGAGCTGCCGTTATTCCAATCTATCACACATACCTTTCTCATGAAGTTAAATATATTGTTAATCATTCAGAAGCAAAAATGATAATAGTAGAAGATAATGAACAACTAAATAAAATAACCAAAGTTATACATGAACTTGATTCTCTTAAGTTTATTGTAACAATAGATAAAATTTCTGAAGAGTTAAAAAATGAAATCCCTGAACATATTCATTACTATACCTACAAAGAACTTCTGAGTACTGGCTCAGAGGAATTAATTGCGAATCCAGATATTTTTGAATTAAAAATAAATAATCTTCACGACAATGACCTTGCTTCAATAATTTATACTTCTGGAACTACCGGAGAACCTAAAGGTGCAGTAGTTACCCATGGGGCTTTTACTCACATGCTTTTAAATGTTAAAAGTTTCACGCACAATTCTATTAATGAAAGTGATAGGACTTTAACATTTCTTCCTTTATCACATGTATTTGGCAGGTGTGACTCTTTACTAAATCTTGTTTACGGAAACGAGACTGTTTATGCTGAGAGTATCGATAAGTTATTGGACAATATTCAATTAACAAAACCCACAATAATGCTAGCTGTTCCTAGAATTTTTGAAAAGATATATGAGAAAGTAATGCTTGATATTCGTAATAGCTCTTCTTTAAAACAAGGTGTTTTTGAGTGGGCAATGAAAGCTGCTAATAAGTACTATGAGACAATAGCAAAAGATAAAGCTCCGTCTACTTTAGAAATAATTCAGTTTAATGCTGCCTATAAACTTGTTTTTGAAAAGGTTTATCAAAAATTTGGAGGCAAGATACGATATTTTATCTCAGGGGGTGCACCATTATCTGTTGGGATTATAGAGTTTTTAAGAAATGCTAATTTAACTCTTCTTGAAGGGTATGGACTCACAGAGACAATTGCTCCCTGTTGCCTTAATCCTTTTAGTAAACAAATACCTGGTACTGTTGGGAGGCCTATGGGTGATGTTGAGTTTAAATTTGCTGAGGACTTTGAGATACTCATCAAAACGAAGGCGATACTTAAAGAGTACTACAAAAACCCAGATGCCACTGCAGAAGCTATTGATAGCGATGGCTGGTTCCATTCAGGTGATATTGGACACTTCACCCCAGAAGGCTATCTAAAAATAACAGATAGAAAAAAAGATATCATTATCACTAGTGGTGGTAAGAATATCGCTCCGCAAAAAATAGAAAATTCATTAAGAATGCAGCCTAATATTTCACAGTGCGTAATAATTGGTGATAAGAAAAAATATTTATCTGTTGTGATAGGCATAGAAAAAGATTCGTTTAAAAGTGATATTACCTCAATAAATGATGAAACTAATTTAGAAGATTTATCTACAAGGCCAGAAGTCCTAGAGATTATTGAGAAACAAATATCAATTGTTAACGAGAGTTTAGCAAAGTTTGAAACTATTAAAAAGTTCTATATAGCTCCTATAGAATTTACGACAGATAACTTTCTAACTCCATCACTTAAAATAAAGAAAAAACTAGTAATAGAGGCCTATATGGATAATATTGACTCGATGTACAAAGATTAAAGCTTTGACATTTAAGGTAATAATATCTATCTATATAGATCAAAGTAATTTTAAAAAGAGGATAATATGGCTCGTGTAACGATTGAAGATTGTTTAGATAACGTTGAAAACAGATATGAATTAGTTCACTTAACAGTTAAGAGAGTTAAGCAATTACGTGAAGGCGCTACTGCTCAAGTGAAAAGTAAGAACAAATCAGTTGTTACTGCTTTAAGAGAGATTGCTGCTGGTAAAGTTAGCCATGCTCCTGTTGAGGAATATGATTCTGACGAATTTTAAAAAACACAAAATATGTTTATATTGGCCCTCTTCTAAGAGGGCTTTTTTTTAGCTAAAATATAAGAATGAAAATATTAAAAGCAAATAAATCTCATTTTAAATCTATCATCTCAATTTATAATTGGGCCATTGAAAACACTACAGCTACCTTTGATACTGAACTTAAGACCTTAAGTAACTACTCCGAGTTTTTAAATTCTTTTGAGTCTCATCCACTTCTTGTTGCTGTAGATGATACCAATGTCGTCACTGGCTGGGGATGCTTAAAGAGATACTCGGATCGTACTGCGTATGACGGCACTGTTGAGCTTTCGATCTATGTAGATCCTAACTGTCATGGGAATGGAATTGGTAATGATATGATGAAGGCTCTTCTACAAAAGGCAGATGAGATTAAACTTCATGTTATCTTATCTCGAATTACACAGGAGTCTAGGGCCAGTATTAATCTTCATGAAAAATATGATTTTGAACATATAGGTGTAATGCGCGAGGTTGGTCTTAAGTTTGGAAAAAGAATTGATGTTCTTCTTATGCAAAAAATACTAAAAAAAAAGCCCCTCTTAAAGAAGGGCAAATAATTTATTTTAATGCAATTTTTAATACTTCGTCGAAGTGAGTTACAGGATAGAACTTTAATCCTTTTCTATGCCTCTCAGGAACCTCAGCTAGATCTTTTTCATTCTCTATCGGTAAAATTATTTCTTTAATTCCAGCTCTTTTAGCTCCAAGAACTTTTTCTTTAATTCCACCAACTGGTAAAACTTTTCCTGTTAAACTTAGCTCACCGGTCATAGCGACTTGCCCTCTAACTTTCTTATTCTTAGCTAGAGAGTAAAAAGCTAATGCCATTGCAATACCAGCTGAAGGGCCATCTTTTGGAGTGGCACCAGCAGGCATATGTAAATGAACCTGATGTGAATCTAAATAATCTAATGACTCTTCAGCACCTTTTTCGCCGTCTTCTTTTTTCTTCGTTTTCTTTTTAGAAGATACTTTTTTGCTTAATTTGTTTTTATCTTCTTCTAGCTCATCTTCAAGTAATTTTTTGGTGTAGCTATAAGCTATATTAGCTGACTCATTCATTACGTCACCCATTTGTCCGGTAAGTTTTAAACCTTTTCCTTTAAGGGGTAATGTTTCAATAAAAAGTATTTCTCCTCCAAATGATGTCCAAGCCAGACCTGTTACTACCCCTGGATTAAGTGGTTTTTGAGCAATATCACTAGAGAATCTTTTTGGTCCTAAATGTTTTTCTAAATCTTTTGGTTTAGGCTCAAACTTTTTAGCTCGTTTAGCAGTAACTTTTTCTAAAGCTGCAATTCTACAAAGCTTTGCTACATACTGTTCCATACGACGAACACCAGGCTCTCTTGAATAGTCTTGAATTAATGTTTTTAAAGTAGGAGTCCCTAGAACGAAATCTTTCTTTTTCATTCCATGTTTCTTTAACTGCTTTGGAACTACCCATTTATTAGCGATACTTACTTTTTCTTCCATTGTGTATCCACTAAGTTCAATCAATTCCATTCTATCTAATAAAGCTTCAGGAATCTCTCCAACATAGTTTGCTGTTGCAATGAAAAGAACTTTTGATAAATCAAAAGGTACATCCAAATAGTTATCAATAAATGTTTTATTTTGTTCTGGATCTAGAACTTCAAGTAGTGCACTTGCTGGATCTCCTTGGTAAGACTTACCGAGCTTATCGATTTCATCAAGCATAATTACAGGGTTATTAACTTCTACTCTCTTAAGCGCTTGAATAAGTTTACCAGGCATAGCTCCAACATAAGTTTTACGATGTCCCTTGATCTCTGCTTCGTCTCGCATACCACCAAGACTGAATCGATAAAACTTTCTCCCTAATGCATCAGCAATACTATGACCAAGTGAAGTTTTACCAACACCAGGAGGACCAGCTAAACATAAAATTGTTCCATCATACTCTGGTTTTAATTGTCTAACAGCTAAGAACTCTAAGATTCTTTGCTTCGCTTTTTCTAATCCGTAATGATCTTTTTCAAGCTTACTTTTAGCTGTAGGGATATCAGTCGTTTCAATAGATTCTTTATTCCAAGGAAGAGTAGTCATCCATGTTAAATATGTTCTTGCAATATTATACTCTGGAGATGAATCAGCAATAGAATCTAGCCTTTCTAGTTCTTCTAGAGCGGCTTTCTCAGCATCCTCAGGCATTTTACATTCAGCAATTAACTCTTTAAACCTTTTCATGTCCTTGGTTTTTTCGTCTTCTTCCATTCCAAGTTCACTTCTAATTACTTTTAATTGCTCTCTTAAAAAATATTCTCTTTGGTATTTATTAACTTTATCATTTACTTCATCGGTAATCTTTTTCTGTATATCAGCAACATCTTTTTCTCTTTTTAAATATACAAGAAGTTTTGCAAACCTTTTCTTAACAACTAATGTTTCAAGAAAATCTTGTGCTTCAGGTACATCTAAAGATAAAGCAAAGGCGACTAAATCAGCTAGCGATCCTGGAGACGGAGAATTAAGCATAGCGAGCTTCATCTCTTCGTTAAAATATGGATTAATTTCACTTAGCTTTTTCACCTGATTAATTACAGATCTTGTATAAGCATCAAGCTCTTCATCCGCTTCATGAACATCTTCAAACACTTCAGTCTTTACAATAAGAAGTGGTGCTTCTTTTATAAACTTTGAGATTCTAAATCTTTTTAATCCATGAACGAGTAAGTTTACAGAACCATCTGGAAGTTTCAATTTTTTAACAACTTTACAAAGAACTCCTACTTTATAAATATCCTTGCTTGTTAGATCCTTAAGTTCCGGATCATCATAAGCTTCCATTTCATACTCTTCTACATCATCATCTTCTGATGCTGGATAGAACTCTTGGTTTTCTTTAAACTTAACAAGATTTAGGGCGACATAACCAATCTTTGCAACTTGTTCATCTAGCTCTTTTGTAAACTTATCTTCGCTAAGTATAATTGGAGCAATCATTCCAGGAAAGATTGGACTATTTACAATAGGAATTACAACAACTTCTTTTGGAAAATTTGCAGGCACTACTACATCTTCCATATCTTCTTTTTTTGACGACATATATTCTCCTGTTATTTTTTTACATCTATTACTAATCTTCCTGGATTCTCTAGAAAGAAAATATCAAAACTAACTGTGGAATTAAAAGTTAACTCCACACTTAATTGATTTTTATCAATATTATAAAAGTCTACTGACTTAACGTATTGAACTTCTTTAATCGAGGTTAACGCTTTATTTAATGAAGTATTAAAAAAGTCTAAGTATATTTTTTTATCTTTCTTAGAAATATACCCGTAAATTCGAGGAGTATTTAATGTGTTAAAATCAAAGACTACTCTTTCATACCCTCTTGATGTTACATAAGAATTTCTGACGCCAGACAGTTGAACATTTTTTATTTCTGAATCGGAATGAAAAATTCCTTTATCTAAAAAAATTGATCTCTTCTTTGAGGATATTTTCCAAATTCTTTGTGAGTTTAAGTTTTGAGCAAATACATTAGTGATAAATAACATAGATACTAAAGTTAATAATACTTTCATTCCTATCCTTGGTTTTAAAGTCTTATAAATTTTATATAAAAAGAAGTACTTAGACAAAGAAATCGTGCGATTTTCTTCGAAAGATATCCATTAACATAATTAAGCTTAATCCTAGAATAAAACTCATCATGCCACCTTGGCCATCATTATCATCTATATCAATTGTTCCACAACTTAGTGCTTGTGGCCGTTCATCTTTCTGTTCTGCATGCGATGAATCATCAGCGTTAATACCTATAACATTGGCCTTAGAAGTATAAGTAATATCACCTTGTGAGCAATATGAGTTATCTTCATATGGATATGAGTCTTTTACACTATAATGCTCTAACGCCCCATTTGTGTACTTTTTCAAAGTAGTGATAACCAAATAAGTAGAATTAGAATTTGTCATAGTTGTACTACTTCCAAAGATTCGATTTAATTCAGTTCCAGTTGCAGCAACCGACTTTAGAGTTAACAAAAATGAATTATCATTTTGATCAGAATAAAGAGGTACTTGATAAGACAAGTCAGTATTTAGCTCATTTAGTAAACCGTAACTATAAGTGTCTTCGTAAGCAACTGGATTAGGGCCAATGGTTCTATCAACTTTTCCACTTAGTTTCATACCTGAACCTATCTCTTTAGCAATTACTTTTATATCTAAGAAATAAGAATCAGTTGTGGGTAAAGTGAAACCAGTTAAATCAATTCTTAATAAGTCACTACTAGCATCTGTTGTGTCTTCGATTTCTTCGCTAGAGAAGTAACCTAAAAAAACTTCAGATAAGTTTTGATTACTATAGGCCTCTTGTATTTTTATTTCACTTCTAGGACTTTTGGTTTTTTCATATAAATAATCTGATCTCAATCCCTCATCACATTTAATTGAAATATTTCCAATGTATAAATGATTATTATTCACTAGATTGATCGCTTGGGGTTTTCCTTTTTCTCTTCCTCCACACTTTGTAAAGAAACTTGGAACAAATTCTTTACCTGAACAGTATCTAGATTGAATGGAAGCGTAATATGATGGTAAGTTCTCAACACTTCTAGCTGGAACAATATAAATTAAATAAGAATCATCTGTTTTTAAATTATTTATTTTGAAGTTACCATCTGTATCAGATAAAACTCCAGTTACAACCTCTCCAGACTTGACAGAAATCGCCTGAACTTGTGAACCGAAGACCCCAATATTTTCCCCACCAACAATTCGTCCAGAGATTGAACCTAGGCCTAAGTCAACATCGTATATACTATTAACACCGTGAATATCATCCGGATGTAAACTAGCTTGTCCTTTAGCAACACTATATACCATTGAGGAACCAAACACTTCTGAATGACCTAAGCCAAATAAATGCCCAAGCTCATGAGTTATCACATCACCTAGATAAGTATTAGTATCTGACTGATTAGCAGAAAACTTTATAGAACCTGTTGAAAATGATTGAGTATCATTTATTAAGATATCAGCACTAAAAATCTCTCCAGTTGCAGCACTGTGAATTACACTTGTAACTGCGAGAACTCCAGATCCAAAATATGCGGTGTCATTTGTGAAGCGAATTGAATTCCCAACTCCTGGAGACTCAAGTGTTGTTGTATGGTAAGGGTTAATTTTAATTGCCCCATATGAATTCCATTGATTAATAGATGATTCAATTATAGATTTTGCATCTGAGCTACTAATGTAAGATGTTGTGTTACCTAAGATTGTAGAGTCAATATCTACAGATAAAGTACTTTTGTCTTTCCACTTTAACGATCTATTATATTCTGTTTTAGTGTGTACAAATGCTAATGCATTAATTGAAGTTATTAATAGAATAGATATTAACTTTATCATTCTGAATTTTTTCTCCTACTAATTGTGAAAATAGATCCTAGGATTCCAAAAAGAACTAATATCCATAGAGTACTTATTTGGTTTTCCAATTCTTTTTCTTCAAGAGTTTTTACTGATGCTATTGCTCTTCCTGCTTTTTTACTACTGAAGTTTTTATTTTCCTTTTCTACTTGAAGTTCATACTTATCTTTAAATCTTTCTTTAAATTTCTTGCCTTTAATTCTTGAGGCCAAAGAAAGAAAAGAATCGAGAGTCATTTGTCCGACTTTTGGGTGTTTTGGAAAAATAGAATTTATTATAATATCTGTTTTCCCATACTTTTTAACCATAAATTTACCAAGTGCCAGGTTCTGTATCCAATTTTTTTCTTGATCATTTTTTAATAATAAAACTACCCTTTCTCCAGATCCAAACTTTGGTGATCCGTGAACAGTTTGAACCTTGTCACCAACTTGCCCACCTGGATAATAGACTTCTAGGTATTCTCCAAGGGGTTTTACACCTATCCACTTATCGGCTCTTATAAAGACTTTTGTTACTATTTTACCACTATCATCAATTATCGCTTCACTACTAAATACTTCACCTTCTACAATTCCTGTAGAATCAGCTATTTGCCTCTTAATTGGAACAGGAATAAAGGTAGTTGCAAAAACAAAACTATTTGAGAGTAATGATAATAAAATTAGTAACTTAGCCATGAATTATTCCTCGTTATATCGTTAATAGACATATCGGAATAAACACCACAATACTTGAGTATTTTAGTTGCCTTATTTGAATTCTAAGTTAAAAGTACTGACTTCACTAAATATTTCATTCTTATCAATAATCACTATAGAGTTTCCTAACTCAGTAAGATTTTTAAGAAGACCGGCTAAAGACTCTAGCTCATCTCGAGAAAGACCAAAGGAGATATTCTCCATTATAATTAATTTGTTTTTAACTTCAGATTGTATTTTTGATAAGAGGTAAAGTCGTTGCTTCTCGCCGCCAGATAAGGACTTCACATTTCTATCTAGGGATAGATAATCTATATTTAAAATTTTCATATAGTCCCAAATTCTTCTGAACTTTGGAGTGAGTTTTATTTTTTCTATAACTTCATTTAATGAACTTGAATAGGCATCGTTGACTGTCATCTCTCCATCAGATAAAGAACTATAAAGGGGCTTTAGTTTTGTACCATTACAGTCCTCACACTTTAGAATAATATCTTCTAGAAATTGCATCTCAACAATATTAACGCCTTTTCCTTCACAGTTTGGGCATCTCCCTAATTCCGAATTAGCAGAAAGGTGTCCATCTTTTAATCCCATAGACTTTGCAAATGGAGTATTTAAAAAGTGCTTTCTTACTATTCCAAATAATCCCGTCATACTTCCTACAGTAGAACGACTAGAGTACCTGTTAAGATTTGAGTCAATTAAGAGAACATCATTAATATTTTTAGGAACTTTTATCGATTTAGCAGTCCCTATTGGAGAATTTAACATATCTTTATTATTATTTTTAAGAATTGATTGAGATAAAATATTAACCAAGACAGAACTTTTACCTGTTCCTGAATTACCGGTAACCCAAACGATTTCATTTTCAGGGAACTTGATACTCGTTAAATCTTTTTTATATATAGAAGGAGACTTAACTTCAAACCATTTCCTAGATTTTTCAGATATTTTTAATTTTGTTATCTTATTTTTTTTGATTTTTCCTTTTATAAATGGTCCGCTATATAAAACTTCTCCTCCAAACTTCCCAGACTTTGGGCCCATTTCAATAACATGATTAGAACTCATTTTAAAAAATTCTGAATGCTCAACTAATAATAATGTGTTTCCTTGATCTATAAGTTTCTTAAAACTTTTTAGTAACATTTTAGACTCGTTAAGACTTAGCCCAAGACTTGGCTCATCAAACACAAATAATGCCCCTGTCCCTTCATAAGATAAATACTTTAACAGAAGTAAGCGTTGATATTCTCCAGCGGAAACAGTTTTTACTTTTCGAGTTAAGTCTAGATGCCCCAAGCCCAAACCTATAGCAGTCTCAAGAAGTACGATTGTTTTCTTTAGTATTTTTACAGATGATTTATTATTAACTAATAATTCTTTCTTAGTATCACTTAAATAATTATAGATATTATCAACACTATAACTCCAAATTTGTTGATAAGATGTTTTCTCTTTTTGAAATAGATAATGATTATGAACAAGTTTATTGACTCGAGAACCATTGCATTCAGAACACAAAACTTCTTTTTGAAGACCTCTAACAAATATTCTAACACTTGGTTTGTACTTTTTAGTTTCTAAATATTTAAATATCGAATCTAAACCAGTCCAAGATCTTTTTCCATTATATAAAATATCATAAAATTTATTTGATAACTCTTCTATAGGTTTATCAAGTGAGATCTTTTCTTTTTTCAATTCAAGCTTTAAATCATCTATTTGTCCAAGAAACCTTTGATAACCTAGAAACTTAACACCACCTGCGTTTACTGAAAGATCTTTAATAAGAAGCTTTCCTTGATCATATTCTAGATTCGCTCCAAATCCTTTACAATTATTGCATGCTCCTAACGCATTATAAGGAGAGAACCATGATGACTGAATACCAAGAGCTCCCTTATAATCACACTTCGAACAACTCAAATTTTCAGAGAATATGATCTCTTCCAATTCGTCACCACTGTCTGCTTTATAAATATACAAAGGTAGTTTTAGTTTTTTATATTGTTTTATTTTTTCATCTATAAGGTCTATATCCTTAACCTTTAATCTAAAAAGCTCCCAAAACTGATCAGACTCTTCAAATGAATTAATTTGTGAATCTTGAGTCTTTATGGACCTTGATGGAAATGGAGTATCTTTTAAGTAAGTAATAAAACTATCCCTATCAGTCATGATATGGATTATTTTATTATTCTTAATAGATTCAGAATACTTTTTTGAAATAAGCTCTTTTTCTAATTCTTGAAAATGAATCGGACACTTCTCTACTGAATGGCTTCCATATAGATTTTGAACTTGTTCAGTTAGATTCATTACATCTGCTACTGTTGACCTCGTTCCAACAACTGGATTAATTTGTGGTAAACCGAAAACAGGTAATACAGGATCGATACTATCTACATCAACAGGAGCTGGCCTATCTGAAAAAAACTTTAGATAAGTTGGAAATGAATTGAGAAACCTACGTTTTGATTCTGAGAAAAGCGTATGAAAAGCAATTGATGTTTTCCCTGATCCACTTCGACCAAAGATACATGTGATTTTATTGATTGGTATATCAAGATCAACATTTTTGAGATTATTAACCCTAGCACCACGAATTTTAATATTTTCCATTACTTAATATGGCAAAAAAAAGGCCCGCTGTAAAAGCGGACCTTCTGTAAAATATAGGATGTATAATCGAATATTAACGTTTTGAGAATTGGAAAGACTTTCTTGCACCAGCTAAACCCGGTTTCTTTCTTTCTACTTTTCTTGCATCTCTAGTAACAAATCCAGCTGCCTTAAGCGCTGCTCTATCACTAGCATTAAGAGTGATTAATGCTCTTGTGATCCCAAGTCTAATTGCTCCAGCTTGACCAGTAATTCCACCACCTTTAACATTGATGTTTAGATCGTACTTGTCACCATTACCTAAAAGGTTGAATGGTTGTTGAACAACATATCTTGAAGTTGCTTTTGGAAAGTATTCTGTAAACTCTCTACCATTGATAGAAATTTTTCCAGTTCCATTAGCAACGTAAACTCTAGCAATAGAAGATTTTCTTCTTCCAACTGCCTGTGTTTCGTAAGTTTTACCTTTTGCCATGATTTATTCCTTAGTTGATTTTAAATTCTTCTGGTGATTGAGCACTATGCGTGTGTTCAGACCCTACAAATACTTTAAGTTTAGTTAATTGCTTACGCCCTAAACTTGTCTTAGGTAACATACCTTTAACAGCATCCATAATAATCAATTCAGGGTGTTTCTCAAGTTGAACTTTTGCAGTTCTAGTCTTAAGACCACTGATATGACCAGTATGCCAGTGGTACTTCTTATCGTTCCACTTGTTTCCAGTAAATTTAACTTTTTCACAGTTCGTAATGATTATATAATCACCACATTCTTGATTTGGTGTAAATGTTGGCTTGTGTTTACCTCTTAAAATTTGAGCACATTCAGAAGCCAGGCGTCCAACAACTAAGTCAGTCGCATCAATTACATACCACTTTCTATCTACATTCTCAGCTGTCTGAGAAAATGATTTTTGAGTATACATAAGTAATCCTTGTTAAAAACATAATATTAAAATTTCCGCATTTTATACGGCCCAGCGTCATAGTTTGTCAATTACTTCTATCCTAATTAGGCACCACCCTAACATAATTGGAGATAAGCTGTTTCTCTTAACGGGTTTAAAAGAAACCAATTGACACATGTAGCCTTCCAGGGCTTTCGAGCTTACCATTGTTATCTTTCTTTCTCAAGAGTTTTATACCATAGTCAAAGTCTAAACTTCCAACTGGAGTTAAGTATTTAAATGATAGTCCAACTGAAGATCTAAGTTCACTTAAATTAAAAGTATCAACAAATACACGCCCCGCATCATAAAAAACACCAAGCATAGTTGAATCAGATAAATAAAACCTAGGCTCAAACTTTAAATTTGCCATATAAGCTTTTGAGTCGACACGGGCCTCACTTACATCCTCGCCATTTACTAACCTGTTAATTTCATTATCTTCAAATCCACGGACAATATCCATACCAGATAACCTAAAAACTTTAATATTTGGAATATAGCCCTCGGACTCAGTTACACCATTTGAATCAGTTCTAATCTTAGACGCTAAGTTTCTTTGAACTCCAGCAGACATCGAAAGCGCTAAAACTCCATTTTTAAAAGGTATATAGAATCTATTTCTCGAGGTCAGTTTATAATAGTTAATTTCTAGCTCGTCATTACTTTGGGATAAGAAAGCTGGGCTAGCAACCTCATATGAAAGATTAAAGTAAGAACCTTTTGTTGGATTAATTCGGTCATTTCTGAAATCAAATGTTAGTTCAGGAGTTACTGAGCCAATTTGAAAATGACCATGTTCTCTCTCTACAGTAGTATCATACTGGGAAATTGTCTCAAGTTGTTGGGTAAAATTAAATTTTAGCCAACTTGTTAAGTCTGTACCTAGTGTATAGCTAGTTTTTTGGATATCAGCATCAAAAGAGAAATACCTTCTTCTAGATTGGGACAGAGAAACGCCAAGTGTCCAATCTGTGTTAAATAAGTACTTCTCAGAGTAGTTAACAAGTGCCAGATATTCGATAGAAGATTTAGAATCTACTCTTCTACTTTGGGCAAGTGTATTTAAGTTTTGTCTTTTGTTAACTTGTCCTTGGAAAGAAAGCTGCTTATTTAAGCCATCAATATTATTATAAGCAATCTTAGTTGAAATTTTTGGCCCAAGATCTGTTCTTATCCCTGGAGCAATTTCAATAATTCCAAAGTCTTTCTCTTTCAAAGAGATTAGAATATCAGCTTTATTTGTTTTGTTTTTAACAGGATTAATAATTACTGAGCTAAAAAGCCCAGTAGATAGTAAATTTCTTTTAGATAAAGAAATGTTCCTAGATGTAACTTTGCTATCTTTGAGTAAGTTTATTTCTCTTTTAATTAACTTAGTTCTTGTTTTATGATTTCCTACAATGATTACATCATTTACAAAGTATTTCTTTTCTAAGTTAAATTCTAATGAAATATTTACAAGGGAATTATCTTTTGTATAATTTACCAAGCTAGAAGAGTTAATATTTAATAATGTTACAAAATAATATCCTTCTTCTTTTAAGTAATTAAGGATTATCTCTAAATCTAATTTAAATTGTATTGGATTAAAACGTTCACCTTTTTTTGACTCAATAATACTTAGGATCTTCTTTGATGTTAATTTACCAATTCCTTTTATTCTTATATTTTTAACATAAGCTTTTGCACCCTCTCTGATTCTATAAACAAGTTTAATGCCTTTTGATTTTGGTTTAATTTCAATATCTGGCTTATCTACAAATACATTCACATAACCAAGTTTTATATATTCTTCCTTAAGTACTTTAATAAATTCATTATAGTATTTTTTGTCATAAATATTACTATCAACTTGGTTAGTACTTCGTTCATAAAAAAGAGAGAATAGTTTCTCGGAGTTGATAACATTATTACCTTTAAATTCAATAGACTCTAAGTATGATCTTTTACTAGGTACAACTTTTATGGACTTCATAAAGGTTTCATCATTAATATTTGTAAGGTATCTTTTTTCCGTAATATCTATTTTGGCATAAAGGAATCCCTTTTTTTCATAAAACTCCCTAATTAATTGTTTGATAAGTTCAACACTAAGTTTTCGTTTATAGGTAATCGTTGAAGATCTTAATAATTCTTTTATTTCAATTTTATAATCTAAATCCTTATTAACAGTATAAACATGTTGCGTATTTTTTAAAACTTCGACAAAAAGTTCAACTTTATAATTAGAGAGGGAATATTTAAGATTTAGATCAACTAAGTAGTAACCATAAGAGACAAGTAAACGTTTTACTTCCTCAATTGAAGTTTTTATTTGTTGAACATGAAATGGTTTGTTTTTAAAGATGCTGAGCTTTTTATTAATAAGTCTCAAAATATATTTTGATTTAGAGATGATTTTAATATCTGAAACCTTTATAGCTCTTCCCTTATTAACTTTAAAAGTGATATCAACAGTATTATCTGTATTAATTTCTGTTTTTTCAGATACAGAGATCTCTGGAAATCCCTTAGTTCTGTAGAGGTCAATTATAAGATTCTTAGTTTTAGTAACTTTATTATTATCAAAGTATTCATCTTCTCTAGCTGGTAGAATGCTCGGTAAGTTTAAACTAGATGGCGAAATACGAATTTTTCGAATTTTTAATTTTGGAATTAAATTTATGGTTAAGTTTTCTTTAGAAAGTATATAATTGAAATTCTTTATTCCACTATTTAATGTGTATAATTTAAGTGTCGTATCAAGGTGGTTATGATCCACATATTTACGTTTGAGAGTTATAAAATTGTTCTTAAGGTTAGCACAATCTTCACTTGAGCCACAGTTGACCTTAACAGATGAAATAATTAACTCAGCTCTGATATTCATAGAAAAAGTTAATATAAGAAAAATGATGTATAGAAATTTCATTTAAATGACCACCTAACTTTTACATCTGCTCCAAGAGAAGTATCATCTGAGATTGTTTCATTAACTCCATCAGTAGTATTCTCGTATACACCTTCAATAGAGAAGTTTTTATCAATGTTGTAGTTTAGATTCATACTTTGTCTTTGGCCTGTAGAGCTTCCAACAGTACTTGATACAGAAAGGTCTATTGCATCGGAAATTTGTTTTTTCACTTCAATTTTTGTTGCGGATGTAACCCTTCCGAGCGAAGTCTCAGAGTTTCTCTGCGATAAATAGCTTGATTCATCTTGAGTAATCTCAGTTCCTAGATTAATTTGAAGACCAAATTCATTCTTAAGAGTTTCATTTATCTTAAAACGGTCAAATATAATTGATCCAACCCCCGCCTTTGTCATAGAATCTTTTTCAGCATCAGAAAGATTAGAAGAAAGGTCTTCTGTATATCCAAAAGCGATTAGAGATAACACATCACTTTTTGACAAACTTGGCTCCGCTGATAAGTCTAGCTTATAATCTTTTACATGACCTAGTAGTTTTAAAAGTACTTTATATTCATTTATTTCGGACTCTGCTTGGAAGTCCAACTCCGGGTTCGAAATTAAGTTTTTATCAAAGAAAAAGATATTACCTTTTGAAAGGCTAAAGGTATTATTTTTAAAGTATACTTCGTTTTTCATTGGTGCCAGAGAAAACTTCCCTGCAATGCGTGGATCTCTCTCTCCACCAGATATTTGTAAATTACCTCTAAATCCAATATTCGCCATAGAGTTAGTGATGCGAATAGGCTCTAAGGTAGTTATATTTATATTTAAGTTTAAAAATTGTTCTAAACCTTTAGTAGTGTTTTCTGGTAAGAAATCAATTTCTTGAGTGACAAGTGAATCACCTCCAGCAAAGTCTGTTATTTCATTAACTATATTTAATTGTTGAATTTGGAGATCTCCTCCAAGTGTATAGGGGATTGTCTTGCCAATTAAGTTTCCATTACCTGAAAATAAAATATTAGATTTTTTAAAGAGCGAAATCCCTGCATTTTCAAACATGTATCGTATATTGATATCTGGGATGACTCTTTTAAAATCAATAATCCCCTTCATACTCAATTGTCCAGAATTTAACTGTGCTTTCAATTTCTTTAAAATTATTTTTTTATTCTTATATGTAAGGAGCATATTTCCTTTTGTTAAGGCCAGTGGCATAAAATCCGAATTAAGCTCAAGATCATTTGAAATTATTTTTGCATCATAATCTTCTACATTATTTCTTTTATAGTTTTCTATGTTTCCAACTATTGTTCCTCTAGCTTTGGAGACTATGACATTAAAGATTTCTAATAAACTAGCATCAAGTTTAATCTTACTAGAGATTTTATAATCCTCTGTAATATTCCCAGTTCCTTTACTAATTAAATTAAACTTCGAGCCTCTAATATCAACATTCCACTTTTTGATTTCTCCATTTTCAACAACAATTTGATTAACACCAATTTTAGATTTAAAATCAACTTTTATCTTGTCTTTTTTCAATTGTAACTTTTCAAAAGAGAATTTCGTATTAAATTTATTTAATTCTTTCAAATTAAATTCAGTTATGTTTTCTAGTTTTAATACTCCATCGAATCCATTATTTACATTATCCACAAAAGAGAAAACGCTGAATAATTCATTTAAACTATCAATATTGACATTAGTTTTCACATAAGAATCTACATTACTTTTGTCAGATAAATTTATTTTTGAGTCTAGTCTAATTTGTTCTCCAAGCACAGATGCTTTAACATTTAGATAATCATTATCCATTAGGACTTTTAAATATGAATCATAAATTTTTCTGTTGTTTACTGATGAATTACTTATATATAACTCCGATGATAACTGTCTATTATTTGGCTCAATAGAAGCTTTAATTAATCCATTTAAGTTACCCTCTAAACTAAGTGGTAACTTTGAGTAATTATTAATTTCACTTAGTGGAATATTAGATACATTACCCCATATATTGATTTCTTCTGTATTAATTTCATAGCTAAAACCACCAAAAAGTTTACCTGTTGTTTTCTTGGCAATCAAATTTTTGAAAAGGAGTTTATTATTCATAAAAGAATAATCGAAGCTAATTTGATCAAAGCTTTCATCATATATTAAATTGTTGCTACCATAAAACTTCCCTATTACTTTAATTTTTTCTGGAGACAAGCCTCCAGAGATAGAAACACTAGTATCCCAATTACCGTATAAGTTTTCTGGAAGAAAGCTAAGATCTCCGATTGCGGGTCTATACATTTTCGTTAAATCTTTAATTAAGAAATCTCTTTGATTTAATGAAGCATTTATAGACATGTCACTCAGATCAAGATTTAAATATCCATCTATTTGACTTTGACTGCTTTGAGCCACGATATTCTTTAATTTAATTCTAGAGTTGTTAAAGTTTAATTCGAAATCTGAATTTAATTTGTCAATTTTAAAGTTTTCAAAGTTTACATTTTCAAGCTCATTAGAGATGTTCATTTTTGATTCAGTAGAGTTTGAAATAACACTTAAATCGACAACACCTTCTCCTTCAATATTTAATCCAGCATAGGGACCTAATTCTTTTAAACTGACCTTAAGCCCTTTGGATAAAAAGGTTACATTTCCTTTCCTAACCTTCCCTAAAACCTCTCCTTTGGTTTTATCTATTTGAATCCCAAGATTAATATCAATATCCTTACCTGCAATATTAAAAAAACCTTTTTGTATTTTTAATTTTTTAACTGAAAGTATTGGTCTATCTTCATTATACTTGAGACTTAGATTTTCTAAAAAAGCGTTCTCACTAAGTCTTAAGTTAAAATCTTTTTCATTTAAAACGAACTCGACTTTTCCTGTTAGCTCACCTTTCAGTGGTTTCATAAATGACTTTAAGAACCGGAGTGCATTTCCAAGTTTTAGTTTCTTAACTTCCACTACCACCTTATCCTCTATAAATTTTCTTTTTGTGAAATTATAAAATTCTAGAGGGCCAAGAAGGTTTAATCTTTGTTTTTGATCTTCAAGCTCAAAGGATTGAATCAAAATCTCTTTTGCATTGAGTGATATTTTGGATTTTATTTTTTTTCCGTAAATAAAATCTGAATCAAGGTCATATAGATTTAAATCACTTTCTATCTTATAGTCTTTTAAGGATCCATTGAAAGTAGCATTCATTTTCAAGTTTCCTGTATATATCTCTCCAATGTTTTTTATTTTCAAATATTTATGAATATCAGGTAATTGAATGTCAACAAAGCTTTCAATATTAAATTGAGCTTTCTTAATATCTTTAAAGTTGAATATTTGTCCTTGAGCAACAATTCGATTTAAATTCTTTTCTATAATGAGGTTATTAATTTGAATTCTTTGATCGGAGATGTTTACATCAATCGAGATTTCATCCACAACTTCTTCTAGAATTTTTATCTTTCCTAGATTAAATCCTCTTAAAGCAAGATTTATGTGGACTGAATTATCTATTATCTCGACGATTGCAAGATGAGTTACAACTTCATTTTTTTTAAATAGTTCCAATCCAATTTTTTCTAATGTTATTTTTTTTATAATTACTGGTGATTTTGCTTTAATCATTTTGATAGTTTTTTCAATTTCAACTTCAGTAGGGTTTGATGTACTATTGCTTAAGCCCTTAGAAAGCTCTTTTTTATCAAACAATACTTTCCCGTCTTTTAAATATACATTACTAATAGTTAAATCTGTTTTGAATATATCCCAAACATCAAATTCTACACCAAGAGCTGAAAGATCTGACTTAAATTCTATATCCTTACTTAAACTTCTCGCACTTATATTTTTAAATTCTGCTCCAGGTGGAAATAAATCAAATTCAATGTTTTCGAATTTAAATTCCAAGTCTAAGTTTTCTTTTGTATATTTCGTTATTGACTCAGATAAAACATTTGCAACAAATTCAGATTGTACAAACTCCCATATAAAAAAGAAGGAAATTGATATAAATAATAAAAACATAGCTAATATCTTATTAATCAAATCATTCTCTCCTTTAAACTTCTGAAGTTCGGATTAAATGTCGATATCAAAGAGTATAAGTTTTGGGCTTCACTTTCTTTTCCGATCTTTGTGTATGACTCAGCTTTTAGGTAATAATATGGTAGAGATTCGATTTCAGACATTAAGCTGAAGTTTATTTTCTCATTAATGATTGAAATTGCTTCTATATATTTTTCATTAAAATATAAGATTCTTGCACATAAATAAGCTTTAGAGTTTGATTCATCAAGCTTCTTCGCCATCATAAGAGCTGCATCATATAGATTTAGCTCTATGAATGTTGTTATTAAATGATAAGGTTCTTTTTCAACTTCATGATCATATCTTATTATACTCATAGCCTCAAAACTGATATTAGTTTGTTCTGAGTTTTCGCTTTTATAATAGTTAAATATTTCTTCGATCTCAGAGTCTTTAATTGTTTCATATCCAAAAAGCTCAACGTCAATTGATTCTTGTTTTGGCTCACGAGAAGAAATGATAACATTACTTTTTTTATCAAAGTATTGTTTTAGTTCATTAGAATAAAGTCCTAGCTTTTGATTATTTATTTTCCCAAGGCCTGAGATAATTTCTTTTAAATCTATTCGGAGGAATTGATCACTGATTGCTGAAATCATCAACGCCAATTCTATTTGGTTCTTAGAGTTTATAACAACATATTCAATCTGTTCTTTATTAGATATTGATAATTCACTGCCTAAAGCGATTGCCTTAACTTTCAACGACAATATTTTTTGTTTTATTTTATATGTATTTTTTCGAGCACTTTCAAGAGTACCTATCAAGTGTTCGAAGTACTTTGTTTTAGTTTTCTTCTTATCGTAAATACTTTTCCAATTTAAGATTAGTAAATTTTCTATTTTCTCACATGTATTGACTACTCCCTCTTCATTCGAAACTTCGATTTGAAATAGAAGTTTAGAGAACATAGTTTTTAATGTTTCCAATTTATTTTTTTCGATCCATTCATAAAACAAATTGGCATGATTATATATTTTTTCTTCTATAATAAATAAACTATATAAATTTATTAATTTATTAACTTCTTCAATATTTCCTTCAATAAAGTGTGCACTCAAAAGATTTTGCTTTAATTCAAAATTGATATTTTGAGAAGATAGGGTTTCATCATTATAAAATTTTATAAAATCGCTATATCCTTTATTTTGAAAAAGGGTTTCTAATATTTCAATTTGAGTTTTAAATATATTTTGAGGTTTAGTTTTTTTATATATTTCTAATAGATACTTTAGGGCCGTATACAGTTCTTCATGATCACTTGAGTGTGATTTGATTTTATCGAACAGTTTCTCAGCGAGAGAAAATTCATTTTTATTAAAGCACTCGATTGCTTCTTGCATATTTTTAACACTAATCCTAGGTTGTAACTACCTATAATTATAGCATTTTCTTTGCAAGAAAATCGGTATTGTAATTATTTGCCCTAAAGTTAGAATCGACAAGTATTTCTTTGTGAAGGTCGATGTTAGTTGAAATACCACCAACAACGGTTTCGTTTAGGGCCCTTAATGACCGACTAATACACTCATCTCTTGTATCGGCTTTAACAATAACCTTTGAGATCATTGAATCATAATGTGGAGAAACATTGTAACCTGTATATATAAAGTCATCTACACGAATACCGATTCCACCAGGTCTGTGATAATGAGTAATCAAACCAGGAGACGGCATGAATGTTTTTGAGTCTTCTGCATTTATTCGAAATTCCATTACATGACCAGAAAACTCTAGATCTTCTTGTTTAAATCTAAGCACTTCACCCTGAGCAATTCTTATCATTTCTGCTATTAAATCGACTCCACATCTTTGCTCTGTAACAGGATGTTCAACTTGAATTCTAGTATTCATTTCCATGAAATAGAATTTTTCAGTATCTAAATCATACAAAAACTCTACAGTACCGGCTGAATCATAATTTACAAATTTAGATAACCGAACAGCAGCCTCACAAATATCGCTTCTTAATTTTTCAGTTATAACAGGTGAAGGTGATTCTTCTATAATTTTTTGGAATCTTCTTTGAATTGTACAGTCTCTCTCACCTAGATGGATAACATTTCCATGTTTATCTGCAAGAATTTGTACTTCAATATGTCTTGGCCTTTCAATATACTTTTCTATAAATAAAGTATCATCTCCAAAAGCATTTTTTGATTCTTTCTTTAGAATTGAAATTGTATTTATAATATCTTCGATTGAATCAATTCTTTTCATACCTCTTCCACCACCTCCGGCAGATGCTTTTATTAGCACAGGTAATCCCATTTCTTCTACTTCACTTAATATATCATTGTCTTGTTTGTCATTTACATAAATAGGATTTAAAGTTGGAACATTTGCTTCATTAGCAATTTTTTTCGACTCAATTTTATCACCCATTCTCTGAAGACAATCTACGTTTGGACCAATAAATTCTAGGTTCCACTTTTTACACATTATTGCAAAGTCGCTGTTTTCAGATAAGAATCCATAACCTGGATGAACAGCATCTGCGTTAGTAATTTCTGCTGCAGATAAGACTTGATGTAAACTTAAGTAACTTAATGTGGATTTTGCAGGACCAATACAAACAGACTCATCTGCAAGTTTCACATGTAAAGAATCTTCATCAGCTGTAGAGTGAACACAAACAGTATCTATACCTAGTTCTTTACAGCTTCTAAGTATTCTTATTGCAATCTCACCTCTATTGGCGATTAAAACTTTTTTAAACTTTTTCAATTTACACTCTAACTTTAAATAATGCTTGTCCAAATTCAACTAAGCTTTCATTCTCTATACAAACTTCTACAATTTCTCCAGAAACATCAGATTCTATTTCATTCATAATTTTCATCGCCTCTAAAATACATAGAGTTGAACCTTTACTAACCTTAGTTCCAACACTGGCATATGAAGGTTTTTCCGGTGATGATGAAGAATAAAAAGTTCCAACAAAAGGTGATGTAATCACATGTAATCCGTCATTCACTTTTTCTGCATTATTATTAGATTGTATATTAGTTGTTGGTTGCGCCTGAATCATTTGTTGAGGCATAGCTTGAATTGAAGATGGTGCAGAATTAAAGTTAACAGATATTTTTATTTCTTTTGATTCATATTTTAATTCTGAAACATTTTCTTCTTTTGCAAGTTCAATAAATTTTTTTATATTTTTAAGATCCATTTGGTTCCTTATGTTATTTTTTCGCTCTTTCGTTATACTCACCAGTTCGAGTGTCTATCTTTAACAATTCACCTTCATTTATAAAAAGTGGAACTGTAACTTGTAAGCCTGTTTCCATCTTAGCTTTTTTCCCACCAGTACCGCCGGCAGTATCACCTTTCAAACCAGGATCTGTTTCAGCTACCTTTAAATTTACGAAGTTAGGTAATTCAATTGAAATTGGTCTCTCATTAAAATAGAGAATATTAACTGTAATTCCATCTTGCAGATAAAATTTAGCATCACCAACGTTTTCATGTAACAGATGAACGGACTCAAAGGTTGTCGTATCCATAAAGTTAAATCCATCCATGTCACCGTAAGTAAACTCCATCTCACGCTCT
>Ga0209712_10001119_pt1 | contig 23056 bp, 18 predicted proteins | sample ArcOceMetagenome_FD_187443 | JGI IMG/M metagenome (GOLD analysis project Ga0209712, IMG submission 187443) | Marine eukaryotic phytoplankton communities from Arctic Ocean - Arctic Ocean - Greenland ARC118M Metagenome (SPAdes) (version 2) | ecosystem: Environmental > Aquatic > Marine > Oceanic...
CAACTTGAAGTTTGTTGTTGAGCTTATTAACCCAGTAGCGATGGACGAAGGTTTACGCTTCGCAATCCGTGAAGGTGGTCGTACTGTAGGTGCTGGTGTTGTATCTAAAATAATGGACTAATTGTCTATCATTTAGTTAACGCTAATACTAAAAAAGGTCGCTTACGCGGCCTTTTTTGATCTAAAGGGAAAGTTTAGAGTAAAAGCACTTGACACATATAGAGTAGGTACTCTATAATCAATACATAGGATAAACAATGCTTGTTGTAATTTATATTCTAGCTTTCCCCATAAGCTTTAAGCCGATGATATTTATATCATCGGTTTTTTTTATCTAAAATATAGGGTTTTTGGTGATGTGGTTGAATAACTATCAGACTAATTTATGGTCTAACCTAGTCAAATAACACAAGAGATTCGAAAATTTAATATGATTGGATATGATAAAAAGACTACTGAGGCATTGTGACCTCAGCAGGAATACTGGGTTACTTAAGCCATTTCTTCCATATTATTTTCTGGGCTGAGCCAATTACAAATAATCTCATCTGCTTGCTCTACTCCAGTTCGTTTTAAAGAGGAAAAGGCCTGTACTGTAATATTAGCATTAAGTGCTTTTAATGAATTTTGAACTTTAATTACTTCACTACTTCGCTTCCCTTGAGATAACTTATCTGATTTGGTCAAAAGGGCTAATACAGGTAAATCACCCTCTGCAGCCCATCGAATTAAGTCCATATCTAAATCTTTTAGGGGGTGGCGTATATCCATCAAAATAACGATACCTTTTAAACTGTCTCGTTTTTCTAGATATTCACCTAGGGCTTTTTGCCACTTTTTCTTCATGGCTAGTGGCACTTGTGCAAAACCGTAACCGGGCAAGTCTATTAAGCGCTTATTCTCAGCGACCTCAAAAACATTAATCATTTGGGTACGTCCAGGCGTTTTACTTATCCTTGCTAAACCTCTTTGATTGGTCAACGTATTAAGTGCACTCGACTTACCGGCATTTGAGCGGCCTGCAAAAGCAACTTCTATACCGGTATCATCACCTAAGTGGGTAATATCAGGAGCGCTAATAGTAAAAGTTGCTTTACTTAAATGAATGACAGATGATGGCAAGGTGTTCTCCAAAGGACTTTTATAATCAATATTTTAATAATCAGCTTTTCAAAGTGACGATGAAAGCTCTAATTAGGCATTATAACGTGTTTTTTTACCGAAAAAGTTAAATCAATTGCATTTTCAAGGAATTTTTTCTCCTACGTTGTTACACATTCATGATAATCGGTGTAAAATGCGATTACTTTTCATAATTTATTAATTTGAGCTCTGTATTTAAATGAGCTAATTAAAGGCAAGTAGAGAGCAATTCCATGAAAAAAATTATCTTATCTGTATTATTCGGATTAAGTTTAGGTTCAGTTCAACATGCAGTAGCACAAGGCGATGCAGACGCAGGTAAAGCAAAATCAGCTGTTTGCGCCGGGTGTCATGGTTCAGCAGGTATCAGTGCTATAGGAATGTACCCTAATCTAGCAGGCCAAAAAGAAGCTTATACCGTTAGTCAATTAAATGCCTTTAAAGATGGCACTCGTATGGCACCAATGATGGCGTCAATGGCGGCTGGTTTATCACAACAAGATATGGAAGACCTTGCGGCCTATTTTGCAAGCTTCCCATGGAATGGCGTGAAAAAAACGGTTGTTATGGCCGAGGAAAGTACTCCAGTAGTTGCTGCAGCGGCAGTGAAAGTCGATATTAACAAAACCATTGTTTTTCATAATGGTGGTGATCCTGTTTTAGGCCAAGCTAAAGCAGCAACTTGTGCAGCGTGTCATGGTGATGATGGTAACGCTGTGATACCGATGTATCCAAAGTTGGCAGGCCAAGGCGCTGGTTACATAGCGAAACAATTAGCTAACTTTAAATCAGGTGCTACAAGTGAAAGTGGTCGTGTTAATGCGTTAATGAATGGAATGTCTGCAGGCTTATCTGAAAAAGACATGGCTGATCTGGGCGCTTTTTATGCGTCACAGAAAATGTCCGAAGGTGATGGCGAGGCCAATGAATTAGGTAGAAAACTTTATTTCGGTGGTGATAGTGAGCGCGGTATTAGCGCATGCGTCGCTTGTCATATAGCAAATGGTAAAGGGGCTTCTCAAGCTAAATTCCCAGCAATTGCTAATCAACATGTTGACTATCTTACCGGACAGCTTAAAATGTTCCGTTCTGGCGAGCGTGCCAATGATTACAACAGTATGATGCGTAAAACAGCGGTTAAATTAACGGATACTGATATTAAAGCATTAGCAGAGTTTATTTCGTCTCTGTAAGTTATCCAAGCTATAACTTGCTAGTCTATTGATTAGCATACTATATTTAAAAGAGCAGCGTTATCGCTGCTTTTTTTTGATTAAAATTCAATAGCAATACTAATGATATGTTTGGGATGACATAGGAGTATTGTCTCGGTGGCAGATCTGACATGAAGTCCTGATTTAGTGGCTTGTCAATGACGAGGCTTATTTTGAAGGACCAATATACCGAGCAGATACGTATGCATTGTATGGTCAATTATTGAAAATACTGGATGCACTCATCGCTAATATGAAAGCGTTACTCGGTTTGAGATAAGTCCTTGCAACTCCCATCTTGAACATTTAACGATTAATAGGGTGTTCAACAAACTTAAAACTAGTATGGTTTTCACCATATACATAAATACTACAGTTTTTCCAGCTAGGTGGTAGTGTCCACGTATTGTCTTTTTCAACGGTATAAATATAACGCTGATTAGCACACCTAACATCTAGCTTATTTAAAGCCCCTTTAATATTAACTAAAGAAAATTCATTTCGTACTAATGACGTATGCCAATAGTCTTTATCTTTAATATCACCATTTCTAATAATATTCTGGTCACCGACAATAAAGGCATCAATTTTATCAATGACCTGCCGGTAACCTTCTAAATAAGGTTTAGCTAACTCAAGTTTACTTAGTCTATTGTATGTCGTATATGCACTTGAAAAATTATTTAGGTTTATTTCTAGCATAAAAATATCATTTAATGTCGCTAGTTCTTGCTGAGCACTCATTGGGTTGTTACTTGATAAAGCTATACGTTTTAAATGATAAAGCTCTAGAGTGTTATCATTAATATCTTTTGCATAGTTAGACGCCAATGAATGCATAAAATTACTTTCAGATAAATGCCTTTCTTTTAATTTTAACATCCCCTCTAACTCTTGTTTTACTAGCGGATAATCTTTTGTTGTTAATGCCTCTACAGCTCTTTGATATTTTTTCTTGAATTTTCGAGTAACACCCCTAATGCCATCAGAAGCCATTGAAAAATCCATTTGAACAGCATTAACACATTGCTCAATAGGTTTTCCATTTTCGAATGCTGGTTGATATTTCCATTGCAATACAGCCTTTTTAGCGGATTGTGCAAAGTCAGCACTACCTGAAGTTTCTGTAACTAATACATTTGAAACGTCTCCCTCCTTACTTATGACAAAGCTAAGTTTTGCCCAGCCTTCACGACGATCCCTGGCTGCATTTATAGGGTATTTAGGCGCAATACGTTCAATGGGCACGGGCTCTACAATGGTTGTCAAATGTTTTGATATATTTTTGGCAGCAACGCTGTCTATTAATAGTGTTAATGGTATCAGTGCATAGATTATATGTGGTCTCTTCATCTTAACCTTATTGTTAATAACGACTTTTTCATTACAGATTGAAATGAGTATAAAGGTAATATAAAAACTTAGCTTTAATATTATTCTATGGTGCACTTTACTGAGGAGCTATTTGGTCTTTAGCTTTGGGACTGATATTATCAAACTAACTTTTGTAAGGCTTATTTTATAATGAAAATATTGATCCAACAGCTATTTTTTTTACTCTTATTAACAACCAGTTCAGTTTCATTGTCGGCAGAATTATTCAAAAAAACGGGTGAGGTCACTCATCAAGATATTTTACGAGGTACGATAACTGAGCAAAGAGCATGGTGGGATTTAACGCATTACCATCTATCGGTAAATGTTGATCCAAGTACTAAAAGTCTTCGTGGTACCAATGTGGTGAAGTATCAAGTTCTGTCTGAGCAAAAGGCGTTTCAAATTGAACTACAAGCACCCATGATTTTAGAAAAAGTTGAGCAAGATGGTAAACGCTTGCAGGTGATAAAAGATGGTTATAGCTACTTTATCCATCTTGAAAAGCCTCAGATTATTGGTGAAGAGTATCAAGTCACATTATACTTTTCTGGCCATCCCAAAGAGGCTGCTAACCCTCCTTGGGATGGCGGTATTGCTTGGAAAAAAGATGAAAATGGCATTGATTTCATAGCCTCTGCTTGTCAGGGTATTGGGGCAAGTATTTGGTGGCCAAACAAAGATCACTCTTATGATGAACCTGATAACGGTGTCTTACTGAGTATTGAAGTACCCGAGCATTTAACTAATGTGTCTAATGGCCGCTTGGTTAAAGTGGAAGACAATATTGAGCGAAAAACCAAAACTTTTCACTGGCAAGTCTCTAATCCTATTAATAATTATGGCGTAAATATTAATATTGGTGACTACGTGCATTTTGGTGAAAAATACCAAGGTGAAAAGGGTGTCTTAGACATGGATTATTATGTTTTACAGGATAATTTAACCAAAGCAAAAAAACAATTTAAAGATGCTCTGCGTACTATGGAAGCGTTCGAGCATTGGTTTGGTCCTTATCCTTTTTATAAAGATAGCTATAAGTTAGTTGAAGCGCCTTATTTAGGTATGGAACACCAAAGCTCGGTTACCTATGGTAATAAGTATCAAAACGGCTATTTAGGGCAAGATAGAAGCTTAACTGGTTGGGGGCTTAAATTTGATTACATTATAGTTCACGAGTCTGGTCATGAATGGTTTGCAAATAATATTACCAATAAGGATGTTGCTGATATGTGGATTCATGAGGGCTTTACCAGTTATTCAGAAGCATTATTTGTTGAGTATTTTTATGGAATAGATGCTGGCGCAGAGTATATAAGAGGTAAACGTTTAGGCATTCAAAATGAGAGCCCTCTTATTGGCACTTATGGCGCTAATCGAGAAGGCTCTTCTGATATGTATAATAAAGGCAGTAATATGCTGCACACTATTCGCCAAATTATTGATAATAATAATAAATGGCGGGAAATTCTCCGGGGCTTAAATAAAGATTTTTACCATCAAACAGTTACAACACAGCAAATAGAAAATTACCTGATTGAGCACTCAGGTAAAGATCTGAGTAAAGTCTTTGATCAATACCTTAGAGATGTGCGAGTTCCAATTTTAGAGTACTTTGTTTTAGACAAGGTAATGAAAGTTCGATGGGGAAACAGTATTAATGGTTTTAATATGCCAATTAAAGTGAAGATAAATGAAAAAATTCGATGGTTAACACCAACAACACAATGGAGTGATGTCATTATTGAGCAAGCCAATGCTAAAATCGTTATTAATGCGGACTTTTATGTCAGTGTCATGAATATTATAGGTAACTAATACATTCGCTCTAGATAATCGCTTAGACTTATTCGCACTAAATATATTTAACTTTTAAGATGAAATTTATGGCCATAAATATTATTTCTCCCGAACAATTTACGACTATCCCGTGGAAAAATGGCCAAGGAAAAACCACCCAATTAGCGATTAGTGAAGGAGGCAATCTTGCCAATTTTGATTGGCGTCTAAGTATTGCTACTGTTAGTGAAAACGGTATTTTTTCTGATTTTTCAGGATATTCACGTAATTTAGTTCTTATTTCAGGTAAGGGGATACATTTAGAGCATGATAATAAAAAAGTTGACCAACTTGAGCAGTTACTCGATATGGCTTCATTTGATGGCGGTTGCAAAACATTAGGTAAGTTAACGTCTGGCCCCATAATAGATTTTAATATAATGACCAAAACAGCCATTTATCAAGCTCAGGTTAAACGTTATATTGATGAGCAATATATTACCTTAACGGCTAATGCCCAGTATTTTGTTTATGGTCTAAGCCAAGTGACTAAGCTTAATATTACTCATGAAGATATGGAATTACCCACCGGATATTTATTAGCAGTCTCAAAAGATAATAAAGAGGAAGTGGTAATAAAAGGTGCTAACCTCATCGTCATTCAATTGGTTAAAAACACATAAAAATGATCACTAAAAATAAAACCTGGTTATTTCTATTTACCTCAGTATTTTTTATTTTATCACTCTTTTTTAAACCTTATCCACTGAGTTGGTTGATGAAGTTACTGCCTATGGCGATACTCGTTTTTATTGCGATAAGCCAACTTAAAGATAAAACAGGAAAGATTTTTATTGTCGGGTTAGTTTTCTCAGGTTTTGGCGACTTTTTTCTAGATTATGAACCCATTAACGGGTTTGTTCTTGGATTAGGCTCGTTTTTTATCGCCCATGTTTGTTATTTAATCGTGTTAAAACCGATTGAAAAGAAAAAACTAGGACTAGTGGGTTTATATGGTGTTTATGGTATAGCGATATTTAGTTTAATTGCTGGCGGTTTAGACGAACTATTTATCCCTGTATTGGCCTATATGAGTATTTTATTAATCATGGCAATGATGACCTTGGTTTCGAAACGATCGAATAACTGGTTGGTACTAGGTGGGCTAAGCTTTGTCTTTTCTGACTCACTAATCGGCATAGATAAATTTTATTATCCAATACCTTACGCGCCCATCATGATTATGCTGAGTTACTACTTTGCTCAATACGCTTTGTTAAGAGGTTTTATAGTTAGTGGTAAAACAGAAGAAGCAGCTTAATAAGCTGCTTTATCGGTTAAACAGTTTTGTTGAGTTAAGTCGTCTTAATAGTCGTCAGCTTTTTTTAGTTAGGTAATTGTTCAAAGCCCATGTTAAATAAGATAAAGCCGTAAATATCAGCATACTGTTCAATAGTTTTTGATGCAGGTGTTCCTGCGCCATGACCAGCATTGGTTTCAATACGAATTAATGTAGGGGCATTACCTGTTTGTTTAGCTTGAAGCTCAGCCGCAAATTTAAATGAATGGGCAGGTACGACGCGATCATCATGATCACCTGTCGTCACTAATGTTGCCGGGTAACTAACACCCGCTTTCACATTGTGGACAGGAGAGTATGCTTTTAAGTAATCAAACATCACTTTATTTTGCTCAGAGGTACCATAATCATATGCCCAGCCTGCGCCAGAAGTAAAAGTATGGTATCTCAGCATATCAAGCACACCAACGGCAGGAAGAGCAACTTTCATCAAATCAGGGCGCTTTAGCATAACGGCTCCAACTAACAACCCCCCATTTGAGCCACCATTAATCGCTAAATAATCACTTGAGGTGTATTTTTCTTTGATTAAATACTCACCTGCGGCAATGAAGTCATCAAAAACATTTTGTTTTTGAAGTTTTGTGCCGGCATCGTGCCATGCTTTTCCGTATTCACCACCACCACGAAGGTTCGCTACGGCATAAACGCCCCCTTGCTCAAGCCAGACCGCTTTACTGATGCTAAATGAGGGAGTTAAGCTGATATTAAAGCCCCCATAACCATATAAAATAGTCGGGTTTTTACCATTAAGCTTTGTACTTTTTTTGTAGGTGATAATCATCGGTACTTGAGTACCATCTTTTGATGGGTAAAAAACTTGTTTGGACTCATAGTCATCACTATTAAACTGTGAACCAGACTTCTGATAGACCGATGTTTGGCCATGAGTAACATCAAAGCGATAAATAGTTTGAGGTGTTTTATAGTTGGTGAATGAATAATAAAGTGTTTTATCTGCTTTTTTGCCTGATAGCGCACTAGAGCTGCCAGCAGCGGGTAATGTTATTTCTCGAACTTGCTTACCTTGATAGTTGTACTGGTAGACTTTTGAAATAGCATCGACCATATATTCAGTAAAGAAATAACCGCCCCCAGTTGATGCACTTAAAACGTTTTTGGTTTCAGCAATAAAGTCAACCCAGTTAGTTTCACTTGGGTTATTAGCATTAACAGTAACAATTTTTTTATTATCAGCGTTGAGATCGGTAACTAAAAACAATTGACTGCCTTCATTCTCGATAACATAAGTATCAGAGTTAGTATGATCTAAAATAGTCACCAGAGGGCTATCAGGTTGAGTTAAATCTTTAAGGTATAAATCGTTACCATAAGTTGATACTGAACCAGAGATGATTAAGTAGCGATCATCTTCAGTGACATTACCACCGACATAGCGACGTTTTTCAGCTGCCGTCGCGCCAAATATTACTGTATCTGACTTTTGTGATGTGCCTAATTTATGGTAGTAAAGTTTATGTTGGTCAGTCTTTGCGGATAATTCACTGCCCTTAGGCTTATCATAACTCGAATAATAAAAGCCTTGATTACCAAACCATGAAATACCAGAAAATTTAACATCAATAAGTGACTCTTCTAGTACTTCTTTGGTATCGGCATTAATAATTATGATTTTACGCCAATCACTGCCACCTTCAGAAATCGAATAGGCGACTATGGACCCATCTTTTGAAAAGCTAAGTTGCGCCAATGAGGTAGTTGCGTCTTCACTGAAGGTATTAGGGTCTAAAAAGACTTCTGTATCACTGCTATTTTTGTTTCGATAAACAACATCTTGATTTTGTAGACCATCATTTTTATAAAAATATTGATAGTCGCCTTCAGTAAAAGGAGCGCTAATTTTTTCATAATTCCATAATGTTGTTAAACGAGTTTTTAATGCTTCGCGATAAGGGATGTTAGCTAAATAGCCAAGAGTGACTTTATTTTGTTCTGTTACCCATTCGCCTGTTTCATCACTGCGATCATCTTCTAACCAGCGATAGGGATCAGCGACTTCTTGGCCAAAATAATCATCAACCACACTACCTTTTTCAGTATTTGGGTAATTCACTTTAAGAGTCGTTTGTACTTTATTATCCATTAATAGGGCTTCTTGAGTTTCTTGATTAGGCTGTGGGTCTTAGCATGCCAGTAACATGCAACTAATGACTCCACTGATAACTACTGGTTTGAAATCCATCATATTTTTTTATCTTAATTATTATTCAAATCAGTTTAACAGTATTTATTATTGATACGAGTTTAATGCTAAAAATAAAATTATTATTCGATCGGATTTATTTATGTTAAATGTTCAGAACTAGTGGCTTGGCTCTTTTAGTTTGAGTCATCGTTTGAATGATCAGTTGGTGTGTTTTATAGATGTTCTGCCTAAGTATATAATGAAACAATAGATCGACAAAAATTAATCTTTGAGGCCACTTTTTTAAAGTGTTTGTCTCATTAGGATCTTGGTGGGCGGCTATCGGTCATTAATAAATCTAGCTTTATTTGAGCTTGCTTTGGTTTTTTTAAGTCTATAACTTCAATCATTTCACACTCATCTCTTATCATTTCAGCAATAAGGCTAGGGTAATGACGACAGTCTTCAGGTCTATTTAAGTAAATGCTACATGTATATTTAGTCGGCGCGAGATCGTTTTTTTTCGGCGCAATTTCGAGAAAAGGGCATCTGTTAAGGCTTAATCCGGATTGCGGGTCGAACCATATCTCCTCGTTTTTAACAAATTTGAATATTTCTGGGTTAAATATCTCCCACAGGTCGATTTCTTCTTTTGTTGCCGAAAGACCTCCGTCACCGTATTTGATACAACATTTACCGCATTGATTACACTCTTTCATAGTTTCAGCATTGGTAAGTTATACAAAACCTTATTGTAGCATTGATGTTGTTTTAGATTATAGCTTGTCATCATTGAGTCTAACTATAAAATAATAGGTAGGAAATTTAACTGTTTTATTGGGGGGGCTCATTCACTGTCTTGGCATCCCTGTTAGTAATAATAATCCGATGTTTTGTAGTTGAGTTTAAGCTTGGTACAAAAGTTGGAAATATATCATTATATAGATAGGGCTAGATAAAAAAGACCTTTAAATGGCCAGCTAGTATTAACATTAGTTTTTTTTATGCCAGTTAATCAGATCTTGTTTTATATCAATATCTATTGCAGCGTTTGACATGATGATTTCTTGAAGATTATCTTTGTTTCTGTGTAAAAACACTTTGGCACCGTTATCACCGGTTAAATTCATTAATTGGGTAAAGTAGTGACGAGGAAAAATAGCAGGGGGCATAATATCAATATCAGCTTTTGCACAAATCAATTTTTCAGGCGATGATAATGATTGTTCAATTAACCGAATATAATCATCGGTAGTCAAAGCAATTTGATCGGCCAAAGTGATCATTATGTGACTAGCTCGATCAGTCATATTATCATTACTGATCACATGACTAATCGATTGTCCAATAGTATGGCCTAATCCCAGATTAGCATTTGAGCAATAAATGACAGTACCTTGCTGACCAATGACTGCTGATATTTGCTCATGGTAACAACCCGTTGCTATATAGAGGTTATGTTTATTTATTTTTAACACCGTTAGTGATGCGGTAATTTGTTGTAAAACATATTTTATCAAGGGGATTGAATGTGATTGGTGCTTTACTTTCGCTATTAGTTTGATCGCTTTAAAACGTTCACTTTTTCCTGCACTCAGAAGAATAACTTTCAAGTTATATTGGCCGTTACTCATAAAATTTGACTCATCGACTGAGCATTTTTTCTATATAAAACTGCATGACATTCGCTGAGTATTGATAGCGCGATACTCTCGGGTAATGTGCCGCCAATATCTAACCCTGAAGGGCCAGCAAATTTAAATAGTAGGGACTCTTCTTTAGAAATTTTAGCTTGAGTTATCACTTGGTGTCGTCTATTTTCAGGACCAAGTAATGCGAGATACTGAAGTTTTGATGTTGAAAGTGCCTTTAAGGCTTGTGCGTCAATCATAAGATTATGACTCATTAACACCGCTGCATTGACGTCTTTTTCTAAAGCAAAAGTTGTTAATAGCTCCGCTTGGCCTTTGATAATATAGTTAACATTGGAGAAAAATTCTTTTCGCGCATTCGCAGGTCGCGGATCCCATAAGGAAACTTGCCATCCTAGCTGTCGAGCTATATTGATCAAAGGACGAGCGTCAATGCCGCCACCAATAACAAGTAAGTGAGGCTCTGGCACAATAGGACTTGCTAACCAATCATTATTATTATCATTATCATTGGTGTTGTTTTGAGAACGTTGCACTCTTGTTGCTACCGCAGCAAGATCACTGATTTTTTCAACTTCAAAATACGCTTGATTTGGTGTGTCATTTTTATCAATTTGTTGATTAACAAGACGTTGATAATAATAACCCGAGGTTCGTCTTTTAAAAGCGTTATAGACGTTAATTAATGATAAATAGTCATTTTGGGCATTGATTTGTTGCAACATAATATAAACTGTACCACCGCAGCCAATACCCAAATGAAATGATAAATCATCTTCATCAGAGCCATCGTAGCAAAGGAACATTGATTGACCGGTTTGCATAACTTTTTGAGCATTAGTGCCAATATCTGACTCTAAACAGCCTCCACTTAACATACCAAGTTGTTCGCCTTGACTACTGAACAACATCATAGCCCCTGACTTTCGATAACAGGGGCCATCGGTGTCATAAATAGTCGCTAAAATCCAATCAAATTTATCTCTATTTGGATACCACTTACTTAATAAGTGTGACAAGTGATTATTCATGTCCATAAGCAAAGCTATACCATTAATGGTTTAAATGGTAAGTCCCTATAGCGTTTGCCCGATGCGGCAAAAACAGCATTACTTAACGCGGGTGCAAAAGGAGCGACTCCTGGTTCACCTAAGCCAGTTGGGCTTTCGTCAGAGTCGGTTATGTGTACACTAACGTTAGGCATATCGGTAATACGCATAACAGGGTAATCATGGAAGTTTGAATTAATCACAGCGCCATCTCTAAAGGTAACTTCGGTGCTCAATGCCAGCGACATGCCCATAACCACAGCACCTTCCATTTGTGCGGTTGCGCCATCAAGATTGAGTAGCTGACCACAATCTATCGCACAATCAACATTTAATACCTTGATATCATCACCATTAACTTCAACGTGCACCGCCATAGCAACATAGCTTTGGAAGCTGTAATGTACTGCTAAACCAACGGCTTGACCTTTAGGAAGTTTTGAACGTTTATGCCAAGCGGATTTTTTAGCAACAACGGCCAACACCTTTTTTGCTCGTTGAACTTGCTCTTGTTGCTCTTCATTTTTATTATTGTCAAAAAGTTGATTAACAAAAGAGAAAGAGTCTTTACCCGCTTTATTGGCAAGTTCATCGGCGAAGGTACCAAAAGCAAAACCGTAAAAAATAGCATAAACGGCACGATACCAGCCTATGCGGGTATGGGCTTTTGCATCACCAGACTCAGCACGAAAGTTTTCTATACCAAATAAATGGTTGGTGACATCCTGTAAATTTTGCTTTGTTGCTCTCTTTAATGAAGGATTAAACAAGCTCGTAATCGATGGAAATGCCGCACGGTGTAACCAACCGGTTACGTTACCATTATCATCCACTGATGCTTCTATATGTTGGGCATTAATGGAGTGATAATAACCTGTTCGCATATCTTCTTCACGAGTCCAGATAAGCTGAATAGGCACACCAGTTTTTTCAGAAATAACGGCGGCTTCATGAACATAGTCACACTTAAATTTTCGGCCAAAAGCACCGCCAGCCATAGCTACATGAACAATAATATCCGTAGGCTTGCGTTTTAAATATTGACCTAATACTTTTTGAATATCAGCAGGGCTTTGCGTTGACGCCCATACCTCACATGAATCTTTTTGTACCCATACTACACTAGCATTAGGTTCCATTGGCGCATGCGAAAGGTGGCCACCAGTATAGGTGGCAGACATTTTATATTTGGCTGTTTTAAACGCGTTGTCAATGTCACCGCGCTCTGTCGCCAAGGTTGCGGGCTTTTCAACATTGGCGACTAATTGTTGTTTGTATTCCTTGGTATTGTAAATGGCATTTTCACCCAAATTCCATTCTATCTTCAATTTTTTCACTGCTTGTTGTGCAGTCCAACTATTATCAGCAACGACAGCAACGCCACCAATTGAACCAAAGGGGATGTCAAAGCGTGGGATTTCAACAATATCACTCACACCTTTCATTTTTATTGCCTCAGACTTATCGAGGCTTTTTAAGCTGCCACCTAACACAGGACAATGGATAATAGCGGCATATTTTAAACCAGGTAGCTTAGTATCAACACCGTATATCCGTTTACCAACAACAACTTCACCTTGATCGTGACGGGGTAATTTTTTACCTATATAGTTAAAGTCACTTTTCTTTTTAAGTGTTGGTATTTCAGGAATCGGCATATTGGCAGCAATACTCGCTAATTCACCATAGCCAAGTTTTTGCTGATTGGTTTTATTAATAATAAAATGAGCTTGGGCAAAACAATTATCAGGGGAGGTTTTCCAAACTTTTGCTGCTGCCGCAATCAGCATTGCCTTTGCAGTAGCTCCGGCTTCTCGCATGGGTTGATACATCACACGAATACTGGCAGAGCCGCCTGTTGCTTGAGGACCAAATTTTTCGTCAGCATCACCTTGTTTTACGGTAACCCGCTGCCAATCTGCTTCCATTTCATCAGCTACAGCAGATGGTAAGGCGGTACTTATGCCTTGCCCCATTTCACACCTACCACAATAAATAACAGTATCACCATTTTCTTCAAGATGGATAAAGGCATTAAGGTTAACGCTGGTATGCTCTACTATTCCTTTTTGAGCAAGTGCATTAGCGGGAAAGTTAACAGCGATAACTAATCCGCCAGTTGCAATACTGGCACCTTTTAAAAAAACACGACGACTAACTTTTGAAATCGTCATATTAAGCCTCTTTACTTAAGATGCCAGCAGCTTCTGAAATGGCTTTTTTGATCCGCTGGTAGGTACCACAACGACAAATATTACCTTGCATTGCCGTTTGGACTTCTTGATCTGTTGGCGCTGTATTTACCGCTAATAAACTAGCCGCATTCATGATTTGACCCGCTTGACAATAGCCACACTGAGGTACGTTATTATTCAACCATGCTTGTTGTAATGGGTGATCGCCATGTTGAGATAATCCTTCAATAGTCGTTATTTTTTTATCAGTTAAGCTGCTAACAGTGGTTATACACGAACGCATGGCTTGGCCATTGACATGAACAGTACAAGCGCCACATAAACCACTACCACAACCAAATTTGGTACCCGTAAGTTCTAATTTATCTCGAAGAAACCACAGTAAGGGCATATCACCATCTACATCGATATCATGCTCTTTGCCGTTAATAATCATTGACTGTGTCATATGCTATTTTCCTATTATCGTCTCTAGTTCAATATTCAAGAATAAATAGCTGATTACCTTTATTATATAAAAGTAGAAATGACAAATAGACAAAATATTATTAAAGCTATTTTTATCAAATACCAATCTATTTAGTCTTACTGGGCAAGTAAAAAAATAGAATCAGCCATGTGGTTTTAGGTTTTTAAACATACAGCATTATTAATGGCATTTGTTATTTTTACAAGCGTATTAATTACCTGAGAGAAATGACCTTTTTTGGATGAGTTTGTTATTTTATAGAATAATTGAGCTAGCAAGTGACATTTGTCAGGGAGTTTAGCTACCAAAATGATAATCTCAAACTCGGTAGTAGCCTTGCTGGTATCTTGGTTGGGAAGACCTTAATCAAGAATAAAAGTTACTATTTAAGTCAGATAATTGGTTCTTTATTTTCTACGTAGTTTGCTAAAGCTGATATGGTATTTATCATATCTTTATAGGGACCTCTATAGTAACCCCCTAAAAATAATCAAGGTAATAACTCTTTTATTAATCTGTTTTCTCGCCTTTAAGGTTAGCACTAATGAAGCAGACGACTTTCTCTCAACAACCAAAGAGGCTGAGCAAGGTGATATGGGCGCTCAATTTAACCTTAGACTTATGTATAAATAATGGTAAGGGTCTATACATGACTTCCAATAAGCTGCTGGGTGGCTTAAAAGTTGCCAAAGAAGGTGATAGAAAGGTTCACAGCATATGTACAGTAACAATAATTAGAAATTTCTAATTATTGTCATGAATATTTGACGGTTCTGGTTTTAAAGGGTGGAAAAGAAAATGTGAATATTTAACCTATTTCACGGGGAAATATGATGTGTTGAATCTAATTTTCGACACTATTGAGAAGCACAAAAAATTACTATATAAGCTCATTTTTATTTTTCAATTAGCTCAGAAGTTGTCAGCTCACCTATATTTAATACCGGTGCTGCATCGATATTAGAGGCACCCATCATATGAGCTATATGCTCAACACTTGATAAAAGTTGATATTGCTCCCACTGCTTTAATGCACTAAATTTTTCAACAAAATTATCTTCAATAGGCTGAGGTGCGTTTAATAAGGCATTCATACCATCATCGGTCAAGTATAAGGCGATGCGTCGACGGTCACTATCACTTCGCACTCGTTTGATAAAATGCTTGGCTTCTAACCGATCAAGGATGCTTGTAACAGTCGCCTGACTTAAATGAATATTAGTAGAAACATCTTTAGCTGTTATACCTTTGACGTGTCCTAGCTCTTGCATAATAAGCAATTGAGGCCCTGTGATTCCAGCAACTTTATTTAATTTTTTTGAACGTAAATCAATTGCACGTATGATTTTACGTATTGAAACAAATAATTCTTCATATTTTTCCATCGGCAACTTTCTTTTATATTGATTACTTATTTGGGAAGTAAAGTCTATCTGGGAATAAGTTAAAAAACTAGCTGTTTTTCCAAGTAACCTTATTACAACTTACTACGTTGGTTCCCTAAGTAACTATTTCAAGCTAAAACTTGACCTTTTGTGTTTTTATCGTTAGTATACGTATGATTAGTGGACTAACTATAAATTAAATGCCAGGAGGCAAAGAATGAGTGTTACACGTGAAAATTCAAAATCAGGTAGTAAATCCAGGAGTATATCGGAATCTCTATGTTTTTGGGCTTTTATGGGCACTTGTTATATCCTTGCCTACCTTTTTAAACGTAAACCCAAATCCGAAAATAGCATAGATAAAAAAACATAACTTTATTTAGCAAAAATACCCCCCTTTAAATCATTAGTATTGTATTAATATTTTGAGTTATGCAACTCATTATCTAATGTGTAGTCAGCATTTTTTTACCCGTTATCATTAAGCTTATAGTGAGAAATGTAAGCTAATTAAGCACGCGACTATTAAATTTTTTTGTTGATGTTATTACCTAGTAGATTGTCATTCTAGCGATGAACAAAAAATTAAATTTATAGATAAAAAGACGAAGCAGAAAAATATTTAAATAAAGATTTTTCTGCTCTGTGTCGTAAAAGCCAATTAACCGTTAACCGTTAATTAAATATTAAAATATTAACCAAGGAGTTAAAGTGAATTTTGAAAATTGGAAGAGAATAGTAATTAAAGTAGGTAGCGCATTAATTGCACCGACAAAGAATGGCTGTAGTAGCTTGTATTTACTCAGTATCGCAAATTTTATTGTGCAATGTCGGCTTTCAGGTATACAAGTTGTTTTGGTTTCTTCGGGCTCAATAGCCGCGGGTGCTCATTTATTTAATAACAACAAGGCCGACAGTATAGTTATTAAAAAGGCAATGGCTGCCGCAGGACAATCTGAAATGATGGCGACTTGGGACAAATTGTTTGATTTCCCTTCTGCGCAGTTATTATTAACGCATGCAGATTTACGTAACCGAGTTCGCTATGAAAGTATTAGAGAGACTATTGATATTCTGTTAGATAACGATATTCTCCCTATTATAAATGAAAATGATGCAGTCACTTCAGATAAGCTAAAAGTAGGTGATAACGATAACCTATCTGCAATGGTGGCAACTGCAGCAAATGCAGATGCATTAATTATTTGTTCTGATATTGATGGACTATTCGAGGAAAATCCTCAATTAAACAAACATGCTGAGTTAGTATCAGAAGTTTATAAGATCAATGATGAAATTTATGCCATGGCAGGCGGTGCAACGAGTGATGTTGGTACCGGTGGCATGAAAACTAAAATTCAAGCCGCAGAAAAAGCGGTGTCTCATGGTATTGACACCTATATTGTTAATGGTTTTAAAGAGCAAAGTTTTCAGACCTTACTCACGGGTGGTAATCCTGGGACGCACTTCTTTCCGCACAAAGATCCGATGCTTGATGGTGTACATTGGATGCGCCATACCACTCGCGCTCAAGGTGAGCTCATTGTTGATAATCAATATGAGATTTCTTCCAATGAGGCGGTTGACCTATTGGTTGCAGACGATTTACTTAGAGTCAAAGGTGATTTTTCTTCAGGCGACATTGTGCTCTTGAGAAAAAATAACGGTGACAAACTCGCTAAAGTCAAAACAAATTACAGTAGCTGTCTGCTTAACTTTGTTGCAGATAGCGACAATCAAGATTTTTCTGAAGAATTAGATAAAACGCAAGAACCAATTATTTCAAAACAGTATATTGCGTTAATGGAGTCCGAATGAATTTAATAACAAATATTGCTCGTAGCGCTGCTAAAGCCGCTAAAATAATGGCAATTCAATCCACTGACACTAAATTAAAGCTACTTAATGATATGGCTAGTGCACTTCGTGAAAATAAAGCACAAATTTTTAAAGCTAATATTATGGATATCGACTTTGCTGAAAAAAATGGTTTAGGCGATTCGATGATTGATCGTTTGAAATTAAACGACGAGCGAATAGAAGATATGGCGGTTGGTTTAGAGACGGTTGCTCATCTACCGGATGTTGTTGGTACAATTAGAGAAGATAACATCAGACCTAATGGCCTTAAAATAAGCAAAATGCGTATACCTTTAGGTGTTATTTGCATGATTTTTGAAGCGCGACCTAATGTAACCGCTGATGCCGCGGGCTTATGTATTAAATCCGGCAACGCAGTGATATTAAGAGGAGGTAAAGAAGCATTAAACAGTAGTTTAGCTATCGCTGAAGTATTACAAAATGTTTTAGAAGCATATGCGTTGCCTAAAGAAATAATTACTGTTATTGCTGATCCCGATCGAGAATTAATGAAGTCGTTATTAACACAAAAAGACTACATTGATCTTGTTATTCCTCGAGGTGGTGCTGGCCTGATAAACTTTGTGACTGAAAATAGTCAAATTCCAGTTATTCAACATTATAAGGGGGTTTGTCACTTGTTTGTTGATAAAGCTGCAGATGTTGATAAAGCGTTGGAAATACTCTCAAATGGCAAAACCCAGCGAACTGGTGTATGTAATGCACTAGAAGGCTTGCTTGTTCATAAAGATATTGCCGAAGTCTTTTTACCTATGGTTGCGGATCGGTTTATAGAAAAAGGTGTTATTGTTAATGGCTGTGCGGTGAGCGTTCCATACTTTAAAAACAGTAAAAAACTAGAGTCGCATCAATATGGTGAGGAATATCTAAGCCTAGAAATAGCCATCCGTGTCGTTGATGATTTTGGTCAGGCTGTTGAGCATATAGATCAGTTCGGTAGTCATCACACTGAAGTGATATGCACGGAAGATATTCAACAAGCGACGAACTTCCAACAGTTAGTTGATGCATCAGTAGTTATGGTTAATGCCTCTTCGCGATTTTCTGACGGTTCACAGTTGGGGCTTGGAGCCGAAATTGGTATTGCCACATCAAAATTGCATGCTTATGGGCCAATGGGAATTGAGTCGTTAACGACTGAAAAGTATTTAGTGAACGGTGATGGACAAGTGAGATCATAGAACGGTCAACGGTAAAGTTTGCTCCACTTTATCGTTCTTCTTTTTGATCCGCTAGAACGGTATGTTGAGTTGATTTATTGCATAAGATCAATTAGTTTAATACGCCGATAATGTGCCTGAAAAAAAGTGATGAAGGGCTGTGATACTTCATCACTTTATACGTTGTTTTAGCAAAACTATTAATACCAAGACTCGTGCTTTACCCAATCAACTTCCATGATCCAGGTCGCCGTCATAGATGAGTCATTGATCTTGGCAAAGTTTAAGATGGCGAAGAATGGCTCAGCAAGTTTAGCGGACTCATTAGGCAGTCGGTAAACTTCAACTTCATCGAGACGGAAAATCACATCATCACCAACCCATTCTACTGAGTAATCATGGTATTCATTAAGTTGGGCTTTTTGAACCAACATCAGTGATTGCCAATCACCGCCACCACATTGACCATCACTTTTAATCGCTCGTGCGGCATAATGATCTGGACCACCATCACTATGATGCTCAAAGATATCAATTTCACCTGAACCCACCATGGGCCAGCAAATATTTTCATCAGGCTCTTGGACTGGAGGCTCGTTATTTCGAGCACCGAGTAGCCACCAAGCGGGGAACATGCCTGATTGACCACTGTTTTCGACTTTTAACCGAGCGGTCCATTTACCCTTGACAAATTCTTTAAGATTTTTCGATGCGATACGACCAGCAACATACTGGGTATCAGGGTGCTGCTCACCTTGTTTGTTAAAATTATCACAAGGACGTTTTTCACCAAGATCAATAACTTTTAGTTTAATGCTACCATTGCTCACTTCACGGGTTCCAAACTCGTTATCTCGAACATAACAATGGTGCTCATTATTAACCCAAATGGGTTGATCTTGCCAGTTCTCAGGATTGAATGTTTCGAAGTCATCAAAAAAATCAAGGTGCCAACTGCTTGCTGAGCTTGGCTGAACATCTGACTCTTTTGTTGTTATGGTATCAGTGCAGGCACTTAGCATTAATGCTAATGCGATCAGGATAAGGGGGGAAATGGACATCATATGTTCTCCAAGAGTTGAGTTTATTATCTTTTTGCTAAGTAATCACAGTGTTACGTGGTTTTATAGCACATAATAGCGATATTATCTGAAATAATAATCTAAAAATTCTGGCCAGTTAATTTTAAATTATTTTGTATAACATCTCGATAATCAATGAAAATTTTGTAACCTTGCTATTATTTGTCGAAAAGAGGGCGCCTGTTTAGGGCACCTACCTATAAAGATTTAAGGAGTGACCGAAAACTTCAACCAGTTTAAGTTCCAAGCACCACCAATCGAATCTATACGAAGCGTATGCTCTCCAGTAGGTAAAGCGACAGTACTTGTTTGAGTAGCCCATGTTTGCCAACCACCTGTAGATTGAACAACAACACTATCAATTAGGCTCCCATTAACCGTCAACGTAAAACCATCGCTGCCAGTTTGAGTTGCTAGTCGGTATGCAACCAAATAATTACCTGCGGTAGCGATATTAATTCTATATTCAAGCCAATCGCCCGGGTCGGCAAAACCTGTATTACGGCCACCATCAGTATCTGAAGTCGTTTCTACTTCAAAACCATTCATGTCAGTCCAATTTTCTGCTTGAAGTAATCCGGGTATCTCATTAACAAGCACGCCAGTGACCACTTCATTACTATCAAAACTGATATCTTGTGCATCAACGGCCGCTATTTTGTAATAATAAACATTGGTATCTTTAATCGTTGGGTCTGAGTAAGTTACAGCATCAACATTTTCAGTAATCAATTGATAAGTTGAATTATTGTCAGTACTACGATAAATATGGTAACCGGTAACGTCTAACTCTTGATTGGCATTCCAACTTAAATGAGCACCAATATCATTAACTAAAATATTTAATCCTGAGGGTGCTGCGGGTAATGAATATAAGGTTGACGGTTCAATAGCGGTCATTGCTGCTAAAAGTGGCTGGTGTATTTCATAGCCAGTGGTACCAAATAATTCAAAGAGCGCTTCAATATCTTTTATCGGATCATTAGCGAAATCAACCGCAGGTATCGATGCACCTGCAACAATGTCGGTGCCTTCAATAGGAGCATCTGCGACAATATAAACTTCAGCCCAAGAATCTACACTTGAGTTGTCTTTAAATACACCAGAGAGTAAATAGTCTTTACCGCCTTCTAAAGTAATCGCTTGATAGATACCACCATTAATATCAACACCACTCATCCTTAATACCGGACCTTCAGAAGTCGTAGGAAGTTTAGCCGCGTCAATGGTATTAAAATCTATTGTAGGTGAAGTAGAAGCGGCCCAAGTAGTCCAATCACTATTAGAACCAAAGTTACCGTTCAGTATAAGATTATTACCCCTTTCATCTAATAAACTTAGGTTATCAAGGCTAACATCAAGGTTACCGCCAGCAATGGAACCAAACTTAACAACTAGGTAATATGTTTGTAGACCTTCTGCTATTGGCTGGATAATAGGGGTAGACGCACCACAGGCATCATCAAAGGTACTGTCCCAACCGGCACAATCCCAGGTTGAAGCTTTGGTGACTAGGCCTAAACCTGCCTTTTTATTAGTTACCATGCCCCAAGTACCGGCTCCTTGGCCACCGCCACCCGTCAATACTTTATAAGACCAGTTAGTGGCAGCCCAATTAAACTCAGCAAATTTATCATAGGTGGCTCGGGTATTTTCTCCACCAAACTCATAACCGGTATTTGCCCATGGCTGAAATTCCCCCACCAATAATGGTGATGATAAATCGTCCATTTTAGCGGCCCAACTGCAAACTCCCTCAGTACCATTCTTACCACAGGTTAACCAATCACGATGTGTTTGATAAGTTGGCTCGCCCCAACCAAAGATACCCGGATAAAAATGCATTTCAAAGGCGATGTTAGTACCACCAAATGAATTAGGATGACCGTATGAATCTATCCCTTCATGATGTCCTGGTAAGATAATGATTTTTTCTGCGTCAACGGCTCGAACAGCGTCATGTAAATCAAGCATAACATCGGCTAGATTACTTGCACTTGTTCCCCAAGGCTCATTCAATAAGCCATAGGCTGCTACTGTGCCATTATTCTTATAACGTTTGGCTATTTGCTGCCATAACCAAGTTGTTCGCTCCTGATATGCTGGTGTAGTCCAGTACAAGTTTTGGCCGGCACAGCCTGAATGATCTTGCAAACCTTGTGCACCAATAGCCCCATGTAAATCTAGGATCACATACATACCACGGGCTTCTGCCTCTTCAATAGCATAATCAATATATTGCCAAGCATCTGTGCGTAACGTCATGGGATTATTTTCGTCTTCGATAACATTCCAGGTAAAAGGTAATCTAATAGCATTGAAACCAAAATCTTCCATAATTTCCCAGTCGCGTTCTGCAATCCAGTTATCACGGAATAAATCTAATAATCGTTCGCGTTCGTTAAAACCGAAGCGCTCGTCAAAGGTTGCTTCTAAAGTACATTGGTCGGTGGCAACGGTATTTGACGACTGGTTCATCATCCAAAATTCATGCAATAGCCAGTTACCAAGATTAGTACCTTTCAATATGACGGTTTCATCTGCTGCATTGACCCATTTTACGCCATCCGTATGAAGTGAAGATAACCCAGTAGGTTGTGGCTCAGGTGATGGTGTTGGGGTAGGCGTTGGTGCCGGAATTGGCGGAGTCGTAGGTGAGTTATTTTCGCCACCACCACATGCAGATAAAAAAAGGGTCATTAGGATTAATCGTAATATATTTGACAGAGATGTTTTCTTCATTGGGTACCTAATCATTAAATTGCGCTAGTAAACAAAAAAGCAGACACCATTATCAGTATCTGCGTTTACATACTTTACAATCTATCAGTTAAAAAATAATTACTGTTGAGGTGTAATTAAGTACTTCTCACCTGTCGCTTGTTTAGAATAAGCCGCCATCGATTTTAATTGTAATACCTCTGCTAGTGACACTTCGTGTGTGTAGTGGCTAGCAAATGTTGTGGTGATTTCATCGGTAACACGCTTACGCATTGCCATGACAGTTTTAGTCCCTAGTTTACCCAGTGCAGTAAATAATAAGAATCCATTGACACCCCAAGCGAAACCAAAGTTACGATTTAGCGTAATTGGGCCACGGTTTAATGCGCCATAAATGTAAACTTGTTTGAAAGTATCAGAGCCATAAACGCTGTGTTCTTTCATAT
>Ga0209712_10001121_pt1 | contig 23035 bp, 19 predicted proteins | sample ArcOceMetagenome_FD_187443 | JGI IMG/M metagenome (GOLD analysis project Ga0209712, IMG submission 187443) | Marine eukaryotic phytoplankton communities from Arctic Ocean - Arctic Ocean - Greenland ARC118M Metagenome (SPAdes) (version 2) | ecosystem: Environmental > Aquatic > Marine > Oceanic...
CTGAAGACACAGTTGTCTCCAGGGCTAACTTACTGTTTAGGCCAATGCCTCTTTCGTGGTTTTAATAATTGCTGCAGCCACCTTGTAGGGGTCCGCGTTAGACGCCGTTCTACGATCTTCTAAACGTCCTTTCCAGCCATCTTCAACCGTACCAATCGGAATTCGAATTGATGAGCCGCGATCAGAAACACCAAAGCTAAACTCGTCGATTGACTGAGTTTCATGGAGTCCGGTTAACCGCTGATCATTCTCTGCACCGTAAACGCTGATATGGCGCTCTATATTCTTACCAAATTCTTCACAGATCTTAGTGAATACAGCCTCATCACCCAAATCACGCATAGCGGCATTGGAGAAATTCGCGTGCATCCCAGAACCATTCCAATCCATAGCGCCAAACGGCTTAGGGTGATAATTAATGGCGAAGCCATACTTTTCACCAGTTCTCTCTAACAAGTAGCGAGCTACCCAAATTTCGTCACCCGCTAATTTAGCGCCTTTGGCGAAGCATTGAAATTCCCACTGTCCCGCTGCCACTTCGGCGTTAATTCCTTCGAAGTTAATACCGGCTTCGAGACAAATGTCCATATGTTCTTCAACACAATCACGTCCAAACGCGTTAGCCGCGCCCACTGAGCAATAATAAGGTCCTTGAGGCCCAGGATAACCACCGTGCGGAAAGCCAGGAGGTAGCTTAGTGTCAACATCCCACAAAAAGTACTCTTGCTCGAACCCGAACCAAAAGTCATCATCATCATCATCGATCGTCGCTCGGCCGTTACTTACGTGAGGAGTTCCATCAGCATTCAGCACTTCGGTCATAACCAAATATGCATTATTTCGATCTGGATCTGGGTATATGGCGACAGGCTTGAGTAAACAATCAGAAGCATTACCCTCTGCTTGCTCTGTAGAACTTCCGTCAAAAGACCATACAGGGCACTCTTCGAGAGTTCCGCCAAAATTACTACGAACCTGTGTTTTACTGCGTAGGCTCTGAGTAGGTGCATAACCATCTAGCCAAATATATTCTAACTTTGCTTTCATTTTTGATGACTCTCCGTTTAGATTAGTTCTGTAATTCTGATCATTAGCTTTGACGCTTTTCTGTCGCTACAGTATAAAGGTATTTCAAATCGCATCACCCTAAAAGATCAGCCTGCATCTTTTTATGCTTGAGCTGGAAAAAATCAGCTGCGAAAGACCTGTTGCTTTGTTGCCATGATTGCTTACCCCTGAACACTGCAATTGCCGTGCCAACGAAAGGATGTTATTTGGTCAACTCACCGAAGCTATAGGATAAAGGCTTTGACGAAATCCGGCTAAATGAAAACGTTAAATATCTGTCAGGTAACGATCCGTAGAGCACCACATCGGTGCGTAAAATATATTTTCGCACTGAAATAGGGCATATCTGGTGAAATCCATGGGTCAATGGAAAACAGCCGGCACTCGGCAAAAAACAAAAGACCGAAAGACCGAAAGACCGAAAGACTACAGTACTTACATTTGAATCGATTTTTATTGCTAAACTTAAGCTTCTCAACAAAATTCATAGTGAGGGCAAGCTCTATTAAAAAATCTCTCCGGGATCAGCCTATGTTGACCTCTATCCCAAAGCCGCGTGACGTTATTATCGATGTCAGGCATCCTGCGGAAGTGGCAGAAATGCCACTCAATTGCCATCCAGATAACGAAGTGAAATGTATCCCCTTTTTCCATTTAAGTGAAAAATCGGTTGATTTAGACCCTCAAGCAAGTTATTTGATCTATTGTGAAAAAGGAGTCATGAGCAGATTGCATGCCGCTATTTTACGTGACCGAGGGTTTCATAACGTAGGTATACTGGCCTATTCAGCCGATTAGCAAAATTATGTTGCACTGGCATCTGCTATCTAAATGACCATCAATTCGGCGCTGACTGAAAAGATCCATAGCAGTTTTTGAAATTTCCACTATAATCGCGACCTTTTGGACCCATTCGGTACCTATCATGTCAATAAAGAACTTGCGTAACATCGCGATCATCGCTCACGTTGATCACGGAAAAACCACTCTGGTCGATAAACTGTTGAGCCAGTCGGGAACCTTAGACCGAAAGGATGTTGGTTCGGAACGACTGATGGATTCCAATGACCAAGAAAAAGAGCGAGGCATCACTATTCTCGCCAAAAATACGGCGATCAATTGGAATGATTATCGGATTAATATTGTCGACACCCCAGGTCACGCAGACTTCGGTGGCGAAGTTGAGCGTGTTTTGTCGATGGTTGACTCTGTGTTATTGCTTGTGGACGCTGTTGATGGGCCCATGCCTCAGACAAGATTTGTTACCTCTAAAGCATTTGAGCAAGGACTTCGCCCGATCGTTGTTATAAACAAAATTGACCGCCCAGGCGCTCGCCCAGATTGGGTGATGGATCAAGTTTTTGATTTGTTTGATAATCTTGGTGCTACAGATGAACAGCTTGATTTTCCAGTTATTTATACCTCAGCCATTAACGGTATTGCAGGCCGGGATCATGAAGACATGGCTGAAGACATGACGCCGTTGTACGAAATGATCGTTGCTGATGTACCCTGTCCTGATGTTGATGAAACTGGACCTTTCCAAATGCAAGTCTCAGCTCTAGCGTATGACAGCTATGTTGGGGTTATCGGAGTGGGCAAAATTACACGAGGCACACTGAAACCTGGGCAGCAAGTAATCGTTAAGAGCGCTGCCGGAGAGCAACGTAAGGGTAAAGTACTCAACGTTAAGGGTTATTTGGGGCTTGAGCAGATAGAAACTCAACTTGCCGGTGCAGGCGATATTGTTTGTATCAATGGCATTGATGGCTTGGGAATCTCAGATACTCTCTGTGATCCTGATCACATCGAAGCATTGCCAGCACTCAGTGTCGACGAACCAACTGTTAGCATGACCTTTATCGTTAATGATTCACCTTTTGCAGGCCTCGAGGGTAAATATGTCACTACGCGTAATATCAAAGATCGTCTTGCGCAGGAATTGATTCACAACGTAGCACTGAGAGTAAAATCAGGTGATACACCTGATAAGTTTGTTGTTTCAGGTCGTGGTGAGCTCCATTTATCAGTGCTTATAGAAACTATGCGTCGGGAAGGATTTGAAATGGGCGTTTCCCGCCCCGAGGTAGTTCAAAAAATAGTTGATGGGGCTGTGCATGAGCCGTTTGAGCAGGTTGTTATTGATGTTGAAGAAAAGCATCAGGGATCTGTAATGGAAGAACTAGGCATGCGTAAAGCGGAATTAACCAATATGGAGCCGGACGGGAAAGGGCGTGTACGCTTGGAATTCTCGATGCCATCACGTGGGTTAATTGGTTTCCGAGGAGCGTTTCTAACGCTAACTTCTGGATCAGGCATTATGACCAGCATTTTTGACCGTTACGCGCCTGCCAAAGAAGGTGAAAAGTTTTCGCGTAAAAATGGTGCGTTAGTTAGTATGGTCAAAGGCAAAACTGCAGCTTTTGCTCTTTTTAATATCCAAGCGCGAGGCAGATTGTTCTTAGGCCACGCCATTGACGTTTACGAAGGTCAAATTGTTGGCATACACTCTCGATCTAACGATCTGGTAGTGAACCCTATTAAAGGTAAGCAGTTAACCAATGTACGTGCCTCAGGAACAGATGAAGCACTCACGTTAGTGCCTCCGATCAAGCACACATTGGAGCAAGCTCTTGAGTTTATCGAAGACGATGAATTAGTAGAAGTAACCCCGATTAGTATACGAATACGCAAAAAATTATTAACTGAAGTACTAAGAAAAAGGAGTTCAAGGTAGTTTTTAATTTTTAATAATGAATAATTTTCATTCAGTACTATAGTTTATAGATATGTTGTTAAGATCTATGCTGGTAGCACTGAATGAAGTTAAATACCCCCACAATTAATTCTGATCAAGATTCTTTGCCCTTTGTACTGTTTGCACAAGGTGTAATATTGATCGCTTTTTCATGCTTGTCCTACTTCCGACAGGAAATGCCGTCAGTGCTTTTTTACATGAGCCTTGACGTTGCTATCATTGTTTGTTTCGTTGTCTATAGGGTATTCGAATCCCGACATATTGCCAACACACTACTTGTAGTGACACTCGTGGTCGGATTCGTTTATGCCATTCTGATTTTGGTCGATCCACCCTCATTAATTTGGTGCCTAACCGCACTTCCGATATTGATTGGCATTTGTGGTTACCCTGGAAATTTGTATCTCTCTGCTAGTCTTTTTGGAATCGCTGCACTAGTGCTGTTTCAAGAAGCATCGATTGATCAGTCAAATACTCTCTCCGTGTCAACAACACTGCAGTTCTTGTTTATGATACTCGTGGTAACAATCATTGGGTCTACTGCTAATAATTTTAGACTTAAATGCTTGGCGATGACTGCGTTTTTGGTCGCTGGGACGGAAACACATTTATTATCATCATTCCTCATAGCGATACCGAGGCAACGTTATTAATGGCTGAAGTATTACGTGAAAAAATTAGTCGTTTAAAGCCACAAACACAAGGAGACACTCTAACGTTATCATTTAGCTTGGGGATCGTCTCTAGCGCAAAATGCCATGACTCAGATGATCTTTTATCACATGCAGAGAATAGCCTCTATCAGGCTAAAAACATGGGTGGCAATAACGTTGTAATGGGCTAAATCTACTGCCTATATTTAAAGCAGTCTTTGTAATGATCATTGACTAACCCCATCGCCTGCATGTACGCATAACAAATAGTACTCCCAAAAAATCGAAACCCACGCTTCTTCATTTCGCTACTTATACGATCTGAAACTACTGTGGTCACTGGGATACTATCTTGACTAGACCAATGATTAATAATCGGCGCATTACTAACAAACCCCCAAATATAATTACTAAAACTGCCATATTCGGACTGAATAACCTGATAGTGGCATGCATTAGAGATAGCACTTTCAATTTTTAGCCGGTTGCGAACAATACCTTTATCTAGCATAAGGCGCGCCACATCGACAGAATCAAATGCTGCAATCTTATCGACTTGGAAATCGGCAAATGCACGTCGATAATGCTCTCGACGCTTCAATATTGTGAGCCATGATAACCCGGCCTGAGCACCCTCCAATATCAAAAATTCAAATAATTTAGTATCATCTCGGCAGGGCACTCCCCATTCGTGATCATGGTATTGTCGATACAGATCGTTACCGTCACACCAACCACATCGCAGTAACTCAACCATTATTAAATCCTTGATCACCTTAAAAATTAAATCTTGTGCTGTTAGAGTAGAGACATGACTAATTTTTGTCTATATTGGCGCCATTCCGCTAATATTAGACACTAACCCAAGGGCACTCAGCAAATGAAAAAAGCGTTCCCAGCGATACGTCCATATCATACACAAACGATCGCGGTCACCGCGCCTCATAGACTACACGTTGAGGAGTCAGGGAACCCTGACGGCATTCCGGTTTTGTTTGTTCATGGCGGTCCAGGAGGAGGCACGCGCTCTACTGACCGTTGTTTCTTTGACCCCGACAAATATAGGATTGTTCTATTCGATCAACGCGGTTCGGGCCAATCAACGCCTCATGCGTTGTTAGAGGACAACAATACCGACGCATTGATTGCGGATATAGAAATAATACGTCATGCGCTCGGCATAGATCGCTGGGTTGTATTTGGCGGTTCTTGGGGCTCTACTTTAAGTCTGGTGTACGCACAAACCTATCCAAACTTGGTCTTAGGGTTAGTTTTGCGTGGTATTTTCTTATGTCGCGATGAGGACATCACTTGGTTCTATCAGAGTGGTGTCAAGCATATCTTCCCTGACTATTGGAAAGATTATGTGCAGGTTATTCCAGAGGCCGAGCGCGATGATCTTTTAGGCGCTTTTTATAGAAGGCTCACTGGCGATAATGAACTAGAACGAATGGCTGCAGCTAAAGCGTGGTCTATTTTGGAAGGTCGCTGTGCCACACTTCATCCTGATGAAGACTTTGTGGCGCATTTCGCCAACCCTCACCTAGCCACTGCAATGGCCAGAATTGAGGCTCACTATTTTATTAACAAGGCCTTTTTACAGCCCAATCAAATTATCAACAATGCGCACATTCTGAAAGATATTCCAGCAACAATTGTCCATGGCCGCTATGACATGGTATGTCCAGTGAATCAGGCGTTTGCATTGAGTGATGCTTGGCCCGAAGCGAGATTAGAGGTTATCCCCGATGCAGGGCATTCCTCAGGTGAACCTGGAACCCTAGACGCTCTCATTAGAGCAACTGAACGACTCGCACATCATTTAAATAGCGAGGAATAGGTCTGTGCTCGGACTAATTCAAAGAGTGTCCTCCGCTTCAGTGGTTCTCGACCAAGATGTGATAGGTGAAATCAATCAAGGTATTCTTTTATTTTTAGGGGTACAGAAAACTGACGGTGCCTTAGAGGCCGACAGGCTATTACAAAAAATCTTAAACTATCGTATATTTTCTGACAATGCTAAAAAAATGAATTTATCATTATCAGATGTCCGTGGCGGGCTACTGGTAGTATCGCAGTTTACCCTAGCTGCAGACACTAAGAAGGGGCTCAGACCGAGTTTCTCATCCGCCGCACCCCCTGAGATTGCTGAACGACTTTATGATTATTTCTTAGCTCAGGCATCTGCCCATCATACCTCTGTGCAGAGCGGTCAATTCGGCGCCAACATGCAGGTGTCTCTGTGTAATGACGGTCCCGTCACATTTGTTTTAGAAAGCTAGAGGTTTTCAATCGCATTAATTAACTTACCATGGAAGCCCTCAAAACCACCGTTACTCATAATAACAATATGCACACCGCTATTTGCAAGGTCAACGGTAGTATTGATCAGTTGATCGACATCACCCATCGTCGTAGAGGGTATTTTGATAGCACTAGATAGCTCTTCAATGTCCCAATCAGTCTTGCTATTTTGATACCACAATACGCGATCCGCGCTAGCTACTGAGCCTGCTAAGCTATTCTGATGGACTCCCATCTTCATGGTAGCTGATCGCGGCTCAATGATGGCTATGATAGGAGCATCTGCCACCTTGGCTCGCAAGCCCTCTAAGGTGGTTTTAATCGCTGTTGGGTGATGGGCAAAGTCATCGTATATTGTTACGCCTTTACTGGCGTAAATAACTTCCATTCGTCGTTTGACGCCTACAAAATCACTAAGCGCTTCGCATGCTTGTGAAACACTGATACCAACCTGATAAGCGGCTATAGCTGCAGCCAAACCATTGCTGACATTATGCATTCCCGTTTGCTGCCAATCGACTTTCGCTCGCTCTTTTTCCTCCCCATTTTCGTAGTAATGACAAATTTCAAATTGAGAACCATCACACTGATTAAGCTTAAATTGCCATAAATCACTCTCTTGGCTGCCAAAGCAGTATGTATTACTCCAGCAACCCCGTTTTATTACCGATTCGATGTTACTCTCAGCCGAGGGCATAATAATACTGCCATTACCAGGAACGGTCCGTACCAAATGGTGAAACTGAGTTTGTATCGCGGCCAAGTCATCAAAGATATCCGCATGATCGAATTCCAAATTGTTGATAATTAGCGTATTTGCAAAATAGTGCACAAACTTAGAGCGCTTATCAAAAAAGGCGCTGTCATATTCATCCGCTTCAACGACAAAATAGTCACCCTCCCCCAAGCGAGCTGAAATACCAAAATCTTGTGGTATGCCGCCTATTAAAAAGCCAGGATTGAGTCCTGATTGATCCAGTATTTTCGCGAGCATACTGCTGGTCGTGGTTTTTCCATGAGTACCCGATACAGCGAGAACATGCTTATCTTTTAATATATTCTCTCCCAACCATTGCGGCCCCGAAATATAGGGCAACCTATGATCAAGCATATACTCCACGCATGGATTACCTCTGGACATAGCATTACCCACCACAACCAGGTCCGGAGCAGGATCAAGTTGCTGAGGGTCAAACCCCTCAATCAAATCAATACCGTTAGCGCCGAGTTGCGTGCTCATGGGCGGATATACATTCGCATCGCTGCCAGACACCCGATGGCCCTTTTGTTTAGCCAACAGTGCAAGACTGCCCATGAATGTCCCACAGATACCTAGGATATGAATATGCATAAATTGGCCTTTCTAAAAAATCATCTTGAAACTAATGATCACTATAACTCAAATCATTTTGGTTTCCGCTTTCACCTTAGCGCTTGGGAGACTAAAATACTAAGCAGACCCGCCGAATCTCTGAGAGCGCAATATAATGAAGAAGAAAAATGCATTTTACGCACAATCCGGAGGCGTAACTGCAGTTATTAATGCCTCTGCCGCGGGTGTCATAGAAACAGCGCGGGAAAATGGCGATATCATCGGTAAGGTTTATGCCGGGCTAAATGGTATTGTTGGCGCTCTGCAAGAGGAGCTTATCGATACTAGTAAGGAATCCTCAGCAGATGTGACCGCGCTTAAACATACTCCTGGCGGTGCTTTTGGCTCTTGCCGTTATAAAATGAAACGTTATGAAGATAGCCCTTTGGAATATGAGCGGCTGATCGCAGTATTCAAAGCACACGATATAGGGTACTTTTTTTACAATGGGGGAGGAGACTCTGCCGATACTTGTCTCAAAGTGTCTCAAATTGCGGAAAAAATGGGCTATCCGATTCAAGCGATTCATATTCCTAAAACTATTGATAATGATTTGCCACTGACCGATTGCAGTCCAGGCTTCGGTTCTGTTGCAAAATATGTCGCCACATCAACCAGGGAGGCCAGTCTAGACATCGCCTCTATGTGCGCAACCTCAACTAAGGTTTTTATTCTGGAAGTCATGGGCCGTCATGCAGGTTGGATTGCGGCATCCGGAGGTCTAGCGGCTGAGCAGGCCGGAGATGCGCCACATATAATCCTATTTCCTGAAATCCCATTTTCACGCGAAGAGTTTATCAGTAAAGTTGAGCAGACGATCGCCGAGAAGGGCTACTGTGTTGTGGTTGCATCAGAAGGTGCCCAATACAGTGATGGAGCCCATATCTCAGGCTCTCTTAATAAAGATGCATTTGGTCATCAACAGCTCGGTGGAGTTGCGCCGACGCTCGCTAGCATGATTAAACAGTCTACTGGCTATAAGTATCACTGGGCACTAGCGGACTATCTGCAACGCTCTGCTCGTCACATTGCTTCTAAAACAGACGTTGACCAAGCGTATGCAGTGGGCAAAAGAGCCGTTGAGTTGGCCGTGAAAGGGAGAAGTTCTGTCATGGTCTCGATTGAACGAGGTACCGGCAAACAATACAGTTGGTCTCTTGGCGAAGCCCCCCTGGAGAAGGTTGCCAACATGGAGAAAAAAATGCCGCGATCATTCATCACTAAAGATGGTTTTGGTATCACTCAAAAAGCTCGCGACTATCTGCAACCATTGATTGCCGGCGAAGATCATCCTCCTTATAAAAACGGACTACCGGACTATGTTGCGCTGAAAAACATTATGGTACCGAAAAAGCTCAATGAGATTTTTGAACCGTAATCTAGGCTCCTATTTACCCGAGCATTTAAACTACCTGGTTCTGCGGCTTTCCATCTAAAAAAGCCTTAATATTGCCAGCTACTTGGTCAATCAAACGTTGTCTAGATTCACGGGCAATCCAGGCAACATGGGGGGTAACAATTAGATTGGGGATGCCCTCATCCAACAAGACATTGCCGTCCACTGGTGGCTCTACACTCAGCACATCGGTTGCAGCGCCGGCAATCATTTTACTTTGCAGTGCCTTTTTAAGCGCATGTTCATCGACCAACGCGCCTCGAGCGGTATTCACTAATATGGCTGATTTTTTCATAAGCTTCAGTTCTGCTGTACTTATGAGTCCGGCAGTTTCCTTAGTGAGAGGGCAATGAAGGCTTACAATATCTGCTACAGCCAACAAATCTTTAAACGGTATCCGGTTTGCCTGAGGGGAGTAACTACGTCCAGGGAGCGCGGCAAAAATAACTTGCATGCCGAACGCCTCGGCAATTTTGGCAACGCCAGAACCCAGCTCTCCTGCGCCCACGATGCCTATCACTTTCCCTTGAAGCTCGCGAACTGAAAAATCCATTACACAAAAGAAATCACTCTCTTCCCAGCTACCATCCATTGCAGCCTTACGGTAACCATCGAGATTGGTAGTAAGCGCCAAAATAAGAGACCAAACATGTTGGACTACAGAGCCGGTGCCATAACCTATAGCGTTACTTACCACTATTCCTCGCGCACGTGCGGCATCAAGGTCAATGATGTTAGTACCCGTAGCAAATATCGAAATCAGCTTTAATTCTGATGCGATTTCGATCTGAGGCGCTAATATAGGTGCTTTATTAATCAGCACTATTTCCGCAGACGCAATCCTCTCTGCAACCTGCGATGGCAAACAATTTGGATAGACTGTCCATTGCACCGGCAACTCATAAAGTTTACTTAGATCAAGATCTGCTGGACCAACACTGTCAAAATCTAAGATTACACCCTGCATCATCTACAATTACTCAATTATTAAAAATTCATGGCTGCCAAAAACTAAGTACTCTCCCCTAGAATATTGCCTAACTATCTTTTCGGCGGCGCCAACATAAGCTTAGAAGTTGTCTCAACATACGTCAAATACTCTGCATCTGAACCCCACTTCTTCTTTGCTGCACGATCTAACAAAGGTATGCCACTGACACGAGTAAGCAATAAAAATACAAAAATCGGTGAAATCAGAGTTGCTAGTTGCCAGCCCGACAGAACGGGAAAGGCAAGGAGCGCCAAACCAAACCATAGTGTGATTTCCCCAAAATAGTTAGGATGCTGAGACCAAGACCAAATTCCAGAGGTAATAAAGCGCCCTTGGTTAGTAGGGTCTTTTCTAAACTGCGTCTTCTGTTTATCGGCAATAACTTCAACGACAAAACCAAATACCCATAACCCAATCCCCAAATATCCCAATACCCCTATTTCGACTGTTGTATTGGATGTAAGCGCTGCGAGTCCAGCAGCCATAGTTACTAACACCCACAACCCACCGATAGTCCAAGTCATCAAGAACCATGTAAACCTAGTTTTCATCACAACAAATCGAGAGTCTTGACCGTCTTTTTTGATTCTCCAAAATAAAAAGCTCCCTAATCTACCGGCCCATATGACGATCATGGCGCAAATAATCAAATCCCTAATATCCAGAGAGGGGTTCAGAACCACTGCAACAATCACTGTGGTAATGTAGGAAAGAGATCCTGTTAAATCGAAGTAGTGCTCAGTTTGAAAGGCATAAGAGGGCATAAACACCGCCCAATGTAAAATAAAGCCAATGACTCCGCACACCAAAAAAAGTGGTAGCCCTTCGACTAACGTACTTCCTTGACTGCCGGCAAGCAGAATTAAACCGGCAATCACCATTGATACTAAAATACCTATGATACTTTTGAATTGACTCAAAATTACCCCTCCTCTATTTTTTTGTGTTGTTTTTATAATATTTCGCAAAATAGCGCTACAGTATTTACTCACCCAAACGCATTGGAATAAGATCAGACCCTGTGTCAACTATAAAGCGTTACTTCGACTTACGTAAGCTAAACGCCAATTAGATGATAAGTTAACGATAAGTGTCAATAAGATGCAGTTGATCGCAGTGGCTAACTATAATTAAAGCCCACAACACCGCATAATAGCGTCCTTGGTTTTTAATGTTGAGGTCAGCTCATATCATGCAATCTTGGTTCTTTAGACTTTACGAAAAAATTGTTTTACGCAATCCTTGGATAGCCATTATTTCAGTTTGTTTACTTGCAGCTGTCATGGCAATGGGATTACCTAACTTCAAACTCGATGCCTCAGCTGACTCCTTAACATTAGAACGAGATGATGATTTAAATTTTTCCAGAGAGATCGTCAAACGCTACGGTAGCGACAATTTTTTGATCGTGACATTTTCACCGATCCAAGGTGAATTGTTTGATAAAAATAATTTAGAGACTCTTCAGTCTTTACGTAGTGACCTTACGCACATTGACGGTATTGAAAATGTGCTTTCGATGCTCGATGTCCCTCTTTTGTACAGCCCCAAAATTGACATTGCTGATCTTACCGGCGAGCTCCCCACTTTGCTCTCAAAGGGGGTCGATAAAAAGTTAGCCAAAGAAGAGTTTTTGAATAGTCCGATTTATAAAGACGTTATCCTCAGCGCTGATGGCCAAACTACAGGCATCATGGCAACGCTGGCTGTGGATACAACTTATCTAAGATTGGTAACCCAGCGTGATGATTTACGCGCCCTTAAAGGCACCGTTGGTCTGAGCCCAGAACAAGACAAGCAACTAGAATCAGTCAGTCTAGAATTTCTGAATTACCGCACTGCGAAAGCTGAAATAGATCATCAGCGTGTTGCAGACATTCGTAGTCTGATTGAAACCTATCGCAATCGGGCAACCATCTATCTTGGTGGCCCTGACATGATTACTGCCGATATGATCGATTTTATTCGAAGTGATTTGAGCGTTTTTGGTACCGGCATTTTGCTCTTTATAATTGCTACTCTGACCATAATATTTCGTCAAGTCCGCTTTGTCATATTACCCCTAGCAACCTGCGTTCTTTGCATTGTGACGATTCTTGGCTTTTTAAGTTGGATTGATTGGCGGTTAACCGTTATCTCGTCTAATTTTGTATTATTGCTTCTCATTATAACGCTAGCACTGACTATTCATTTGGTCGTGCGCTACCGAGAGCTACTGTCCTCCAACCCTGATAAAGATCAGTATCAGCTAGTGAGCGAGACGGTAATATCTATGGCAAAACCCTGTTTGTATACCGTACTCACTACTATTGTCGCTTTTACCTCGCTCGTGGTCAGTAACATTAGACCGGTGATAGACTTTGGCTGGATGATGACCATAGGCATCACCCTCGCATTAGTGATTGCCTTTATAATTATACCTGCCGGCATGCTATTACTAGGCAAAGGGCCTGCCTCAGCCGTGAAAGACAATTCCTCCGCCATTACTTCAAAGTTCGCTTGGTTTACTGAGCACTATGGTACTGCAGTACTTCTAATCGCAGTTGGACTGGCGGCGCTATCAGCCTATGGTATTAACAAACTCGAAGTAGAAAATCGTTTTATTGACTACTTCAGATCAGATACCGAGATCTATCAGGGTATGCAGATCATCGATACCGCTTTAGGTGGAACAACACCTCTAGATATTATTATCCAAGCCCCTACATTTGATGAAACAAATATAATCGATGTATCCGGTGACCAAAGTGCCGACGATGGCTATGGGATTGAAGAGGAGGATGATTATGGCTTTGAAGATGACTATGGCGATTTAGACACTGAAGCAACGTCCGAAAATAATACCTCAGGCTTGACGGATACCTACTGGTTTTCCTCTGCAGGATTGGCTGATCTGCAAAAACTACAGCGCTTTATTGAGTCACAGCCGGAAGTCGGCAAAGTAAATTCACTGGTACAACTCTACGCTGTGGCAAGAGATCTAAGCAATCGAGAGCTCAACGATCTTGAAATTGCCATTATGCGGCAAAGTCTTAGCGAAGATATTTATCAGCAACTGGTTGCTCCATACTTGCTGGAAGATATTGATGAGGCTCGCATTCAGCTGCGGGCAATGGAAACCGGCGGTCAACTGCGTCGTGGCGAATTACTTAAAAAAATCAAAAATTATGCCGTAGACGAAGTCGGCATAAATCCAGATGACATTCGTTTCACGGGTATCTTGGTACTTTATAACAACATGCTGCAGAGCTTGTACAAGTCTCAAATACTCACGCTAGGTGCAGTTTTTGTCGGTATTATGCTGATGTTTTTACTGCTCTTCCGTTCGATTAAAATTTCAATGATAGCTATTTTACCTAACTTTTTAGCCGCCGGAATTGTACTCGGTGGCATGGGTATTATGCGCATCCCGTTAGATATGATGACCATTACAATCGCGGCCATTACTGTGGGTATTGGTGTCGATCATGCCATCCATTATTTGACACGCTTTATCCGTGAATTCTCTATCGATGGTAACTATGTGGCATCTATGCACCGCGCTCATGCTAGTATCGGACAAGCATTGTTTTATACCGCAATCACGATTATTGTGGGCTTCTCAATTTTAGCTCTTTCAAACTTTATCCCATCAGTCTATTTCGGTCTATTGACCGGCTTAGCTATGTTGGCGGCCTTACTCGGATCGATGACACTACTGCCAAAACTAATACTAATCACCAAACCCTTTGGCGCTGATAGCACTGCGCAAAACTCAACCCAGAGTAAATAAGATATTTTATGCCGCTAATTACCTTACAAGATGTATTCTTAAGTTATGGTCAGCCACCGCTAATTGACCATATCAACCTAGTTATTGAGCGAGGCGAGCGTGTTTGCCTAATTGGTAGAAACGGTGCGGGGAAATCGACTTTACTGAAAATTTTAACCGGCCAGATTATTGCCGATGAAGGTCTTATAAAGCGTGCCAGCGGCGTCAAAGTGGCTCAGTTAGAGCAGTCTGTTCCGCATGACACTCACGGTAATGTCTTTGATGTCATTGCTGACGGGCTCGGTGCAGAAGGTAAGCTCATTCAACAGTTTCATCATCTCACTCAGCAACTGAGTCATGACTCTAGTCCTAAAATATTTAATGAACTGGAAAAATGTCAGGCTGAAATAGAGCGTATTGATGGCTGGGATATTAACCAACGTGTCGAATCTATTATTACTAAAATGGACCTTGACCCTGAGGTAGATATATCTAGTTTGTCCGGCGGTTACAAACGTCGTGTTCTTTTGGCTCGCGCTTTAGTGTCTGATCCAGATCTACTACTTCTTGATGAGCCTACAAACCACCTAGATATTGAAGCGATACAGTGGGTCGAGCAATTTTTGCTGAAATGGGAGGGCTCTTTGCTGTTTATTAGTCATGACCGGCGATTTATGGATAACCTAGCGAATCGGTTTATTGAAATTGATCGCGGGAAATTGGCGGACTTTAACTGTGATTACACGACCTATTTAGTTAGAAAAGAAGAGAATTTAGAAATTGAAGATCGGCAAAATGCGCTATTTGATAAACGCCTATCTCAAGAAGAAGTATGGATTCGCCAGGGGATCAAAGCTCGCCGCACTCGTAATGAAGGGCGGGTCAGATCTCTAGAAGCTATGCGTAACGAATATGCCGATCGACGCAAACGTTTGGGTACCGCTAAAATGGATATTCAGCAAGCGGAAAAATCAGGCAAGATCGTCGCTGAAGCAACCAATATTTCCTTTTCATTTGATCAAGACAAGGTCGTTAACAACTTTTCTACGCTTATTCAGCGCGGTGATAAGGTCGGTTTTATCGGTCGTAATGGTGTGGGCAAAACGACACTTATTAAGTTATTGTTAGGTCAATTAACTCCTCAAGAAGGCACTATTAAGATCGGAACCAATCTCAATGTAGCGTACTTCGATCAATATCGTTCTGCTCTGGATGAGGAAAAAACAGTTCAAGATAATGTTTCCGGCGGTCGCGATATGCTCGATATCGGTGGTAAAAGCCGCCATGTCATCAGCTATTTACAAGATTTTTTGTTTGCCCCAGACAGATGTCGGCAACCCGTTAAAGCGTTATCAGGTGGAGAGCGAAATCGTTTACTGTTAGCAAAATTATTCACCGCTCCTTCAAATATACTGGTATTAGATGAACCAACCAATGATTTGGACATTGACACTCTAGACCTGCTGGAAGAGTTGCTGATCGATTACAAAGGAACCGTAATTTTAGTCAGCCATGATCGTGCGTTCCTTAATAATGTGGTCACTAGCACTCTAGTTTTTGAGGGTGATGGTGTTATTAATCAATATGTAGGTGGCTATGATGATTGGTTACGTCAACGTGATCCATTACCTCAATCTACAGCAACTGTCACCGCTAATGTTCGAACAAAAACTGCGTCCCCGGCGACTAAGTTGTCCTACAAAGATCAACGAGAGCTTACTGAACTACCGCAAAAAATTGAGTCATTAGAGACTAATATTAAGGATATTTCTCTGAAGATGAGTGCTCCAGAATTTTACCAGTCTGAACGCATGCTAATCGAAAAGACTGAACAGCAACTTGCAGCCTATCAGACAGAATTGAGCGACTGCTATCAGCGCTGGGAGTTACTTGAACAGTAAGTTATCAAAATCGGTTAAAGATTTTAAATGAAATAGGCTTAACCATTTTCTGGATAATAATAGCGATAAATAAATAAAAGTTTTAAAATCAGACACTAAAGAAAGTTTTTCAAAGGAATGTAATGAACGTTAAACGAAAACCACTAGTACTTGTGATTCTGGACGGATGTGGTCACAGCGATGACAAACAATATAATGCCGTGGCCAATGCAAACAGGCCCGTCTGGGAAAACCTTTGGCATGACGGACATCCTAGTACCTTGATTGGCACCTCCGGCTTAGCAGTAGGTTTGCCTGACGGCCAGATGGGAAATTCAGAGGTCGGCCATATGACAATCGGCGCTGGTAGAGTTATTTATCAAAACTTTACGCGTATTAATAAAGCTTTAGATGATGGCGATTTCGATAGCAACCCTGCATATTGCAACGCTATTGACGACACAGTGGTAAATGATAAGGCTGTTCATATATTTGGTCTTCTCTCTAAGGGAGGAGTACATGGCCATGAAGACCACATTAATGCGATGATTGAATTAGCCGTTAAACGAGGCTCAAAACGCGTTTATTTACATGCCTTTTTGGATGGTCGAGACTGCCCCCCTCGCAGTGCAAAAGCCTCTCTAGAAAAAACCCACCAACTATGCAAAGCCTCTGGGGTTGCAAAAATCGCCTCAGTGATCGGTCGTTTTTATGCCATGGATCGTGACAATCGCTGGGAGCGGACCAGTCAAGCCTATCGATTGATCACAGAAGGTGTCGCTGATTATTGCGCGAAAACCCCTATGGACGCGCTGGATACTGCCTATGCTCGCGGTGAAAATGACGAATTTGTCAGCGCTACCTGTGTTTGTGAAGAGGGCGCTACGCCAACAGTACTTGATGACGGCGATGCCGTTATATTTATGAATTTTCGCCCAGATCGAGCACGACAAATCAGCCATGCCATTGTTGATACTGCCTTTACAGGCTTTGATAGGTTCGTCGTACGCAAACCTAGTCATTTCGTCATGACAACAGAATATGAAGCCAACTTAAACTGTCCCTGCGCCTTTCCGCCAATACCTATTATCAATTCATTGGGAGAGTTTTTGTCGAAGCAGAACAAACGGCAGCTACGTATTGCAGAAACAGAAAAATATGCCCATGTGACGTTTTTTTTGAGTGGCGGTCGAGAAGCAACCTATGACGGGGAAGAGCGCATATTGTTGCCCTCACCTAAAGTGGCAACCTATGACTTACAGCCTGAAATGAGTGCGCCCCAGGTAACTGAACGTTTAATCGAAGCGATTGAATCTGGGCACTTCGATGCCATCATCTGTAACTACGCTAATTGCGATATGGTGGGTCATACCGGTGATTATAATGCCGCCATTCAATCTGTTGATGCTGTTGACGAATGCTTACAAAAAGTCCTGGCCAGTTTACGCGAGGTAGGTGGCGAAGCACTGATCACCGCAGATCACGGTAATGTTGAGTTGATGTTTGACAGTGCGATAAATCAGCCTCACACCCAACACACTACGCTGCCGGTCCCGTTAGTCTATGTGGGCGATAGAGCGGTAAAACTGTCCGAAGGCGGTTCACTGGCCGATATTGCGCCTACCATGCTGGCATTAATGGACTTATCCAAGCCGGCTGAAATGTCTGGCCGCTCGCTCATCGAGTGATCATAAATACTGCCAAGCCCTATTCAAAATCCTCAGGTAATGGCCTATGCCCAGCGGCATTGCAAACTCTGAAGGTTTATGCGTTCCTATTCGGGCTTACACTGATGTCATATGCGATCGCAGACGATCAACAGCAGTCAAAACTAGACGTTCTGCAATCAAATATCTCTGAATTACAAAAAACCTTAACGGCAAGGAATGAACAACAAACGGATTTAGAGACAGAGCTTGAGCGAGTTGAAACTGAGGCGAGCACACTCAACACCAGTATCCGAGAATTATCCAATAATATTAAGACCGTTGAAAAGCAGTTAATCGGTAAGCAAAAAGAAAAAGCTAATTTAGAAATAAATATCAGCGGGCAAAACGACGCTATCATCGCGCAACTTCGCTCTGCTCAAAAAATCGGCGACCAAGAGCCAATCAAGTTACTTCTAAATCAGGAAGATCCGCAAAAAATTGCTCGCATGTTTAAATACTACGACTATTTTCTTCAAGCAAGGAGTGCAAAAATAGAGCAGTATTTAACCAGTGTTACCGCCCTGAATAACATTATTCAATCCATTAGTAGCAACAAACTCGAACTTATCTCTACAAAAGATTCGCTATCTAAAAATCAGGTAAATTTAAAAACCAGTATTACTCAGCGTGAAAATACACTAAGAAAACTTCAACTTGCAGTCGCTAACGACCAGCAAAAGCTCACTGACTTAAAAAGGCAGCGTCGGGAGTTAGAGACTTTACTTAGTGAAGTGGAGACTGCTGTAGCAGACTTAGTTTTACCCACAAACTCTCTCCCATTTACATCGAGGAAAGGAGAGTTGGAGTGGCCAACAAAGGGTAAACTAGCTCAAAGGTATGGGGCGCAACGTAATGGACCTGTGCAATGGCAAGGCTGGCTAATTGCGGTAAATGCAGGGGCAGCCGTCAAAACAGTGCATCAAGGGCGTATCGTTTTTTCGAACTATCTGCGTGGCTTTGGGCTGTTACTTATTATCGATCATGGCGATGGTTATATGACGCTCTATGGTCATAATCAGGAGCTGTTAAAAGATACCGGTGACTGGGTACAAACTAATGAAATTATTGCTAGGGCAGGTAATACCGGAGGATTGTCGGCTCCGGCGTTATATTTTGAAATTCGTAGCCAAGGACAACCCACTAACCCAAAAAAATGGCTCCAGAAGTCCTAGCGATATACTATAAGTATTACCCAAGATAAGGAAAGACACCATGCAGTTAAGACTGGTTTTGTTAATTTTATCGTTTGTGCCTTTGTGCTCGCAATCTGAGACACAAAAGGTTATTACTGATGAGAATAAAGCTACCAACGTTGAAACTCGGCTGCCTCTCAGAGAGCTACGAACATTTACTCAAGTATTTGAGCAGATCCGTCTAGGTTATGTGGAAGAGGTTACTGACACTGAGTTGCTTGAGAATGCAATTGCAGGACTGCTGACCGGACTAGACCCTCATTCAACTTACTTGAAGGCAGATGACTATGGCGACCTGCAAGAGAATGCAACGGGCGAATATGGCGGCTTGGGTATAGAGGTTGCCGGGGATGGTGGCCTAATAAGAGTTATATCACCGATTGATGATACTCCTGCGGCAAAGGCTGGAATTGAGGCTGGTGATTTAATTATTGAGATGGATGACTCACCAATCCGTGGTCTTGGATTACAGAAGGCTATCGACAAACTACGCGGTAAAAAAGGTACCAGCATTAAACTGACCGTGTATCGAGAAAGCGAAGATGCTCCCCTTACATTTAATATAATCCGCGACATTATCCAAATCAGTGCTGTGCGCAGTCGCCTCTTAGAGCCTAACTATGGTTATGTGAGAGTTGCGCAGTTTCAAGTTAGTTCAGGCGAAGACTTTATTACCGAAGTCGAGAATTTACAGACTAGCAATGCTGGACCGCTAAATGGGCTAATCCTTGATTTGCGCAATAATCCCGGCGGCCTTGTTCCGGCGTCCATAACTATTGCTGATGCTCTAATCAACAGTGGAACCCTAGTCTATACAGAAGGCCGTTTACCCAGCTCTAATCGACGTTTTGAAGCTGAGGCCGGCGACATTCTCAACGGTGTTTCTGTTGTCGTGCTTATTAATGGAGGAAGTGCATCGGCGTCAGAAATTGTTGCCGGTGCACTGCAAGACAATCGTCGGGCAGTCATTGTCGGCACACAAAGCTTTGGTAAGGGATCTGTCCAAACAGTAATGCCGTTGGGCGATGGGCGAGCAGTAAAGCTAACCACTGCACGCTATTTCACACCCAGTGGTCGGTCTATCCAGGCTGAGGGAATCGTTCCGGATATAACCATTGAGCGCGCTGAAATTCGCCCCTATAAAACTCCAGAAAGAGTTAAAGAAGCCGACCTTGACGGTCATTTAGAAGCTAAAAGTGAAGTCCCCGAAGTACCTACCTCGGAAACAGAGATCACTGACAAACGAGAGTCACTGATTGACGACAACCAACTCTATGAGGCCCTCAACTTATTGAAAGGCTTTCACCTACTGGGCAAAAGCACTGCACCACAGTAAAGGTGCAGCCTTTTCTAGATCCGCCTACTTGCCAGCATCGACATCTAGGCGATCGACCTTCTGGAAGCCCGCGGCAACCTTATGACCGCGTCTTCCACGCTCACCACGATAGTGCTCTAAGTCCTTTGGCTTCATGACAAGATAGCGCTTACCGGAGTGAACAACCAACGAGTCATTTTCACTGACCACTGCATAATCAATCACGAACTCTTCTCGGCTTTGTAATCTGGACCCGGGAATGTTGATAATTTTATTGCCTTTGCCTCGTGTTAACTCAGGAATATCACCTATGGGGAAGACCAGCATACGCCCTTCATTACTCACCGCTGCAATATGAGAGTCCTGTGAACTCACCATCTTAGGCTGTAAAATTCTACCGCCCTTAGGAATACTAACCACTGCCTTACCGGCTTTGTTCTTGGTAAATAACTCGCCAATTTTAGTCACAAACCCGTAACCAGCATCAGTGCCCATTAATACTTTTTGATCATCGGCGCCCATAATGACATGAGTAAACAACGCCCCTGAGGGTAAATTTAAGCGACCTGTAGCCGGTTCCCCCTGACCTCTAGCGGAAGGCAACGTATGGCCTGCCAATGAGTAGTAACGGCCCGTCGAGTCCTGTAGGAAGACATTTTGATTACTGCGACCAAGTGCTGATGATAGAAACTTGTCGCCTGATTTGTAGCTGAGAGTCGTTGGGTCAATCTCATGACCTTTCGCCGCTCGAACCCAACCTTTGTCCGATAAAACCACCGTAATGGGTTCAGCCACTAACAGGTCTTTTTCATTAAATGCCTGAGCTTCAGCGCGTGCTTTAAGCGGTGATCTGCGTACATCACCGTACTCTTCTGCAGTACTTTTTAATTCATTTTTTACTAGCGTTTTCAAGCGAATATCAGAACCTAACAGTAGTTCTAGCTCCGATTTTTCAGCGGCTAGTTCGTCTTGCTCACCACGGATTTTAAATTCTTCAAGCCGCGCTAACTGGCGTAACTTGGTATCTAAAATATACTCAGTCTGAATATCTGACAAACCAAATCGAGCGATCAATGCCGGTTTGGGTTCATCTTCAGTGCGAATAATATTAATTACTTCATCGATATTCAAAAAGGCAATCAACAAACCGTCCAAAAGGTGTAGCCGCTTATCTACTTTTTGTAATCGATACTCTAACCGGCGGCGTGTTACGTCAATACGAAAACGTAACCATTCTTTGAGAATTTGCCGTAAGTTCATTACCGACGGTTTGCCATCAATGCCAATAATATTAAGATTGATCCGGTAACTTTTCTCTAAGTCAGTGGTGGCAAAGAGATGGTCCATCAAAGACTCTATATCAATCCGGTTAGAGCGTGGGGTAATCACCAGGCGTGTTGGATTCTCATGATCTGACTCATCGCGTAAGTCTTCCACCATCGGCAGCTTTTTGTTACGCATTTGCGCAGCAATTTGTTCAAGAATTTTTGATCCTGAAGCCTGGAACGGTAAGGCGGTGACAATCACATCACCATCTTCTTTATGCCAGATACCACGCATCTTGACCGAGCCACGGCCTGTCTCATAGGTATTTAAAATATCTGCCTGTGAGGTAATAATTTCGCCATCGGTCGGAAAATCAGGCGCTTTGACGTACTCCATTAATTCTGGAATCGTCGCTTTGGGATTGTCTAACAAATGTAAGCAGGCATTAACAACCTCATTGAGATTATGCGGCGGTATATCTGTGGCCATGCCTACTGCAATACCAGTGGTACCGTTGAGCAGTACATTGGGAACGCGAGCTGGTAAAATCTCAGGTTCATCCATAGTGGCATCAAAATTAGGCCGCCAAGTAGCCGTGCCCTGACCTAGTTCGGACAATAGAACGTCGGCATAAGCAGACAGCTTGGATTCGGTATAACGCATTGCCGCAAAGGATTTTGGGTCGTCCGCCGAACCCCAGTTACCCTGTCCATCAACAAGTGGGTAGCGGTATGAGAAAGGCTGCGCCATTAACACCATCGCTTCATAGGCTGCACTGTCGCCGTGCGGGTGGAACTTACCGATAACATCGCCCACGGTACGCGCTGATTTTTTGTACTTAGCGCTGGCTTTCAGACCAAGTTCACTCATGGCATAGACAATTCTGCGCTGCACAGGCTTTAAGCCATCGCCAATATGCGGCAGTGCGCGATCCAGAATCACATACATTGAATAGTCTAAATATGCCTGCTCGGCATAAACGCTCACGGGCCTACTTTCAAGGCCCTGATCATTAAAGGTTACGATATCGCTCATCGGTTTTCCTGTGTTGTAAATACTCTAAAGTTTGTTGGCATCGGTCAAATCACCTTTACTTTCTAACCAGTTGCGTCGATCTGGGGCACGCTTCTTGGACAGCAACATATCCATCATACTATCGGTATTATCGCCAGGCTCTAACGTGAGTTGCACTAAACGTCGAGTGTCTGGGTCCATGGTTGTTTCTCGTAATTGCAGTGGATTCATCTCGCCTAGACCTTTAAAGCGCTGCACATTGACTTTACCACGCTTCTTTTCAGCTTGAATACGATCGAGAATGCCCTGCTTTTCAGCCTCATCCAATGCATAGTAAACATCTTTACCAACATCGATTCTAAACA
>Ga0209712_10001122_pt1 | contig 23026 bp, 17 predicted proteins | sample ArcOceMetagenome_FD_187443 | JGI IMG/M metagenome (GOLD analysis project Ga0209712, IMG submission 187443) | Marine eukaryotic phytoplankton communities from Arctic Ocean - Arctic Ocean - Greenland ARC118M Metagenome (SPAdes) (version 2) | ecosystem: Environmental > Aquatic > Marine > Oceanic...
ATATTCAGTCGGAATCTTAAGGATAGCGTAGTGCTCATTCACCTCTGCTAATCCTGCACTTTTATCTTTTAATAAAATAGCTAAATACAGTTCCGAGTTATTTAAAAACGGGCGTATTTTATTTTTGACCAAAAGAACTGGTTGGATGTGTGGCTGTAAGTCGTCTTGGATATAATTATTAACAAATTCTTTTTGTTCCTCTCCTAGATCATCATATTGCAATAAATGAATATCATTTTTACCAAGTTCAGGAATGATTTGTTCATTAAAAATTTTAGAAAATCTTTCTTGTTGTTGGTTAACGATTTTCAAAACTCGCTTTAATATTTCCTTTGGATCGTAATCTAATTTACGTTTTGTCTTTTTTCCTACTCGAACTAAGTTTCGCAAATTAGCTACTCGCACTCGAAAAAATTCGCCCAAGTTATTGGAATAAATGGCCAAGAATTTAATCTTTTCAAACAAAGGCATTTCTAAATCTTCTGCTTCCTGAAGCACTCGTTCATTAAAATATAGCCAACTTATATCACGATGAATATAAGGATATGATTTTTTATCTTCGGTAATCTCTTTCGTCATGTCTTAGTTATTAAAAATTTTTTTGTTCGAATGTGGGACGTCCAACGTCCAAGGTAAATCGTTTAGCGTTTTAAGTTTTTGCGTTATGAATAGCTGATTCACTCCAAGCAGGAGCATTTTTCATAGCCTCCATTAAGTCTTCCAACTGAGTAACTTCCGTCCAAATATCTCGATGTTGTTTTCCCATAAAATTCTCCTCTACGCAAGTTTCCAGTATCTCAATAATTGGATTATAAAATCCTTGAAAATTATAAATGATGATTGGTTTGGTAAAAAGTCCCAATCGTTTTGCACTCAATACCTCAAATAATTCTTCAAATGTTCCCACTCCTCCTGGCAAGGCAATCACCGCATCGGTTCCTTCGATCAGTATTTTTTTTCGCTCTGCCATGTCTTCGGTTTCGATCATCAAATTGACTCCTTTATGATCCCACTCGACTGCTTTCATAAATCGTGGAATAACGCCAATAACTTTCCCATCATTTTCCAACGCACTATCTGCCAATGTTCCCATCAGTCCAGCTGAACCGCCACCATAAATGATCGTGATATTTTCCTTGGCAAGGAGTTGTCCAATTTTTTTGGTTTCCTCATAATATTTTGGAGGAAGCGAATTACTGGATGAGCAGTAAATAGTTACTTTATTTATCATTATTAGAATTTTGTAAATCCCCGTGGTACCGCTGAAAGCCGTGTCACGGATATTTTTGAACAAAAGAAGTTCGATTTCCCAGATAGGAAAGTGTTAGTTTCTAAATTGAACTTTTACTTTTATTAAATCCGTGCCATGGCTTTGAGCCGTACCACGGGAGAGTTCTTTAAAAGAGAGACATTTGCTTCCCATCATCTTCCTCATAAAACTTTGGTCCTCTGGTGATTACTTTAAAATGTTTTTGAAGCTCATCAGCCAAATATAGAGATAAATCAGGAGCTAAAATATTATCAGGTTCATGGGGAAAAAAATAAATTTCAAGAAGTCCTTTTGCCGACCAATCCTTTAATTTTTGCACCCACTCGTCAATTCGCTGATAATCAGTTGGATGTAAATCATTGCCAACAAATCGAATCATCGCAATATTAGTGGTCAATTGTAAATGTAAAACATCTCTTCGTCCTGCCACATCGGTATTTACCCAAGCAATATTATACTTTTTTAATAAATCAGCGACCTCTTGCTGATTTTTTTTATTGGAAAAAATGCTTTCATGCCGCAATTCAATCGCCAACCGAATTTCCTTTGGGAACCTTTGGAGAAAATGCTCCAAAACTGGCAAACGATCTATCCCAAAATAAGGAGGTAATTGCATAAAACAACAACCTAATTTCTCCTCCAACAACAGAATGTTTTTACAAAAATTATTCAACGCATCATTATTCCCACCCAAGTCAGCACTATGACTAATCACCTGTGGAATTTTTGGACAAAATCGAAAATCGGTGGTGGATTCATTTTTCCATTTTTCAATATTCGCTTCACTTGGAATTCGATAATGAGTGGTGTTTAGTTCAATCGTGTTGAATTGTCGAGCGTAATGTTTGAGGTAATCTTTTGCTGGAGTTTTTAGAGGATAGACTTTGCCGACCCATTCTTTCATACTCCAACCGGTGCAACCGATGTGGATTTTTGGAGGAGTGTTTTGTTTGGGAAAAGAGGAAAGAATGGTTTTATTTTCTTCAGGTTCACTCGGGAGTGAGAAAACGACATTCGAGATGTCAGATAGTTTTCCAAATTTCATATTTGTCTTATTCTAAAAATCGAAGTCCTTATCTTTTAAGATTAAAAGCAAGATACAAGCAACTAGGGTAGGTTCGAAAATAAAAACTTCACTAAATAGATGGTAATATAAATTGAGTAGAATGTTAAAAAGGATACCAATTATAGTTATAATTAAAGGTACTTGGAATAATGAATTTCGCTTATAGATTAGAATACCAGCAATTCCAATTAGTAGAAAAAAGAAAGTCAATAATCCATCATCATCATAACCTCCTCCTCCAAAACAGCCAGAGTTAATTAACGCAAATTCGAAACTAGAAAAAAGAACTAATGAAAATCCAGAAATCATTAACACATAACTAATCCATTTTAATTTTTTCTCTTTATTTATTTTAAGGAATTTTATCATCAATAGATTAATTTCAAGATTGATCTTTAATCAAAAATAATTGTCAAACAAACTCTGCTTAATTTTTTCGATTACCGAAGGCATAATCGAAAAAGGCTCATCTTTAGGGGCTGGGGACTTTATTTTAGGTAAACCGCCTTCTCCCCCTTTCCCTTTATCTGCACATCAATATCATCCTGAATCGTAGTAAACAAAGAAACCCCCACATAATCCACTTTGATCGGAAACGATTTATGCTCTCGATCCACCAAAACCGCCACTTGAATTTTTTTAGGTAAAACCTCCAACAATGGTTTGATCGCATAAAAAATCGTCCTGCCAGTATTCGCCACATCATCAACCAAGACGATTACTTTTTTATTCAAGTCCTTTTTAGCCAAACCAATTTCTACCTCAGATTCCAGAGGATTTGCAGGACTTAGACTGATGGAAGTCAAAGTAATTTTATTTTCAGTCAGTAGTACCAATTCCTTTTCCAACATTTTGGCGAAGCCCAAACCGTTATTATTAATGCCTGCGAGAATAATTTCTTTCTCTCCGAAATTTTGTTCTAAAATTTCGATAGCTAACCTTTTTATCTTTTGTTTAATTTGTCGCGCGTCAAGTAATTTCATGAAGGCAATTTAAGTAAAAGAGTAAAATTAACGGTAATTTTTGATGATCTATTTTTGCGACTTCTGTAGCACAACTCTCCGAGTCGTTTCCCGTTATTCGACTTTCCAAATCGAAAAAATAAAAAACGACTTGGAAAGTCATCGAGCGGTTAACGATTCGGAGAATTGGATTACGGAAAAGAAAAGCCCCTGACTGTTGACTCCTCATTAATTAAGAATCATTTTTAATTAAAAAAAATCAATTTTATTATATCTATTTAATTTCAAAACGTATAATTACTTGTAAATTCGGTTTTTAAGATTTTTCGAAACTCAAAGCCTGAATATAAATTTGAAATAACAAACTTCAATTTTTAAAATATGCTGCAACAAATTATATTTGCAATAGTCACCATTGCATCATTTGGTTTTGCCACCAAACAATTTTTAAAAATCCGTCGAAATATCCTTTTAGGAAAAGACAAAGATATTTCTGATCATGCAGGCGAACGTTGGAAAAACGTTTTGCTTATTGCATTTGGTCAAAAGAAAATGTTCAAGCGATGGATTCCTGCTGTTTTACACCTATTTATATATGTGGCCTTTTTGTTTACCCAAATTGAGTTAATTGAGATTTTGGTAGATGGCTTTTTTGGAACACATCGGTTTTTTGCAGAACCTTTAGGTGCACTCTACACCGTGGCGATTAGTAGCATTGAGTTACTTTCGGTGGGAGCATTTATTGCGACTTTAATATTTTTGATCAGAAGAAACTTGCTAGCTATTCCTCGATTCCAGATGGATGAGATGACTGGTTTTCCGAAATTTGATGGAAACATGATTTTGGTTTTGGAGATCATTTTATTGATTGGCGTTTTCAGCATGAATGGAGCAGACAAAGTTTTGCAAAACATGGGAGCGGAACATTATCACATGACGGGAAATTTTGCCGTTAGTACTTGGCTCGGACCAGCTTTGTTTGGTGGGATGTCAGAAACGGCTTTGATTGGTGTCGAAAGATTTGGTTGGTGGTTGCACATCATGACGGTTTTTGCCTTTCTAAATTATTTACCGATTTCGAAGCATTTACATATTATGTTGGCTTTTCCAAATACTTATTTTGCGAAATTACAGCCAAAAGGCGAGATGGAAAATATGCCTGAAATTATGGATGAGGTAAAATCTATGATGGGCTTGATCGAAGCTGACCCAGATGCACCGATGGATGATTTGCCAGAATTCGGATCGAACGATGTGATGAGTTTGGATTGGAAAAATGTATTAGGAGCGTTCACTTGTACGGAGTGTGGAAGATGTACTTCCGTGTGTCCAGCGAATATTACGGGCAAGAAATTATCTCCTCGGAAAGTGATGATGGACGTTCGAGATCGAGCAACTGAGATTGGAAAAAAATTAGACAGTGGCGATATGCAATGGGTCAAAGAAGAACTTCGAACGGAAGCAACTACTTTGACTAAAGAAAACTTTGATGATGGGAAATCATTATTCGATTATATTTCCAATGAAGAACTACATGCTTGCACGACTTGTAATGCTTGCGTAGAAGCTTGTCCAGTTTTGATCAATCCATTGGATATTATTATGAAAATGCGTCGCTATGAAATTCTGACTTTGTCGGCTGGGCCGAAAGATTGGACACCAATGTTTACGAGTATGGAAAATTCAGGATCGGTTTGGCAGTTGCCAGATGCGAGAGATAAATGGGCGGAGGAAGCGGTTGCTAAGAACTAGCTTTTTTTTAATGGTTAACTGTTAATGGTGAATGGTTAACTTGACGAGAGCTTTTTTGCTTTTTTTATAAAAAAATAAATCACCGATTTTTCAAAAGTTTGGGATTAACCATTAACCGTTAATCATTAACCGTTAAAAAGATTATGTCTAAAGAATATAAAATACCAACAATGGCAGAAATGGCTGCCGCAGAAAAAACACCAGAAGTTTTATTTTGGGTAGGTTGTGCAGGGAGTTTTGATTCGAGAGCGCAAAAGGTTTCTGTTGCTTTTACAAAAATATTAAATGAAGCGGGAGTGGAGTTTGCGATTTTGGGAAAAGAAGAAAGTTGCACCGGTGATCCAGCTCGACGAGCAGGAAATGAATTTGTTTTTCAAATGGTTGCCTTGCAAAATATCGAGACGTTGAACTTGTACAAGGTGAAAAAAATCGTGGCAACTTGTCCGCATTGTTTTAATGTTTTGAAAAACGAATATCCAGCCTTGGGTGGAAATTATGAAGTGATGCATCACACCCAATTTTTGCAGTCATTGATTAATGAAGGTCGCATCAAATTGAAAGACGGAGGCGCTTTTGATGGTAAAAAAATCACGTATCATGACTCCTGTTATTTGGGTAGAGCGAATGGCGTTTATGAAGCACCGCGATCTGTTTTGCAAAACTTGGATAATGAATTAGTGGAGATGCAACGAAGCAAAACTAACGGTTTGTGTTGCGGAGCAGGTGGTGCTCAAATGTTTAAAGAAGATGAGCCTGGTAAGAAAAGAATCAATATGGAACGGACAGAGGAAGCCTTAGAAACAGGAGCTGAAATCATAGCGGTGAATTGTCCATTTTGTTTGACGATGATGACTGATGGCGTTACCGCTAAGGAGAAGCAAGAGTCTGTGATGGTATATGATTTGGCAGAATTGATTTTGGGGAAAATGTAGATTAGGTGATTAGTTAATCAGGTGATTGGGGAATTTGGATTCTCTGAATAACTGATTTTAAATAAAAAACTTACCTCGATTAATTATCGAAGTAAGTTTTTTTTTGAGTTTATTTGGAAAAGTCTACGACACTATAAGTGTATAATTTGGGATGTTCCTTTGACATTATCTAAAAATTTGATTAGATCATCGCACACTCCATGATTAACTGAGTTGGGATAAGAAAAATTTAGATCACCGAAAGTACCTGCATTTGGATTACTTGGATCGCCAAAAGTACCATCGGTATTTAAGGTATCGATAGTTACAAAACCATCAAAAGGAATTCCACAAGAAAGGTCATAATTAATATCAGAGTCGGGATTGGTACACGAACGAAATGTCTGTCCAGTTGGACTACCTACTTGGAAGCATCCCGAATAGGACAATGTATCATTTATGATGTCCAAAGGATTACCAGGGTCTCCTACTAAATTAGGTTTTATAAAAAAACCACCAGCCAAATCAGGATCTCCCGATTGGATTTGAGGTAAACTAATTTTGGTAATATTCGAATTCTGAATATCGGTGTTTTGGAGATTTAAACCGATAATTTTGTAGGTGTCTGATCCATTAACTTGATCGAACTCTAATGAGATAACTCCATCTAAATCATTAATTGAATTGATGATAAAGTCTTGACTTAATTGGATACTCACAGTTGTTCCAATGGTATTTAATTCACCTTCAATAATCATAGTCGCAATTCCTTTGTAAGCTGTATTTCCGACTGAGGTACAGCCAGTTCCATAATCTAAGGTGATGGTATGAACAACAGGGCTATTGCTATTATCAGTCGTTAGATAACTCGAAGGACATCCTGTACGAGTGGTAGCTATCGAATTATTAAGTCCGTAAATTTGTGGGTAAAAAGCGGTTTGCAAGAGTGATCCAAAGGTTAAATTTCGAATAATACTTTCTACATCCAGGATCAGTTGATACTCTGGAATGTTGGCTACACTTACAACATCTGTTAAGATTTTAGTAGTTTGAATTTTTAAATCTTCATTAGGAAGATTAGTTGGATTGGTGGTTTCTTGAAAATCTTTTAGATTTTCTTTATTACATGAATATAGGGCTAGGACAAAAAGTAGTGTTAGTTGAATAAATTTAATTTTATTGCAACTCATAAGTTATGATTTTGGTTAAATGGTTAAAAATATTGTTATTCAATTTTACAATGCTCAAATAGTTTGCCAAAAGAAGAAGTGGAGATTTAAAATTTCTAATTTAAAAATGGTTCCACATCTATCGTATAAATGAATTGAGGAAGACCACCCGTTTCAGATTCATGCGAGAAATAGAGGTTTTTATTTTCCCCAAAACAGATAGCTTCCATTTGAGTTTTTATTTCAATATTTAGTTTTTTTGTTTTTCCATCAAAGATTTTATCATCCTGGAAATCGTACAAAAGCCAAATAAAAGGGTCAAAATTTTCTACTTGGTTGATTACTTCCTTATGATATCCTAACAATGCAATTACATTTTTATCTTCGCTAATTGTTGCGCCTGTAATCAATCCATCCGATTCAAATTCTTGCACTAAATTGGCCGTATGATTTCCTGCATTTTTTGGCAGCGAATACCATTTCGTTTTTAGGTCAAGATGATTTTTGGAAAAAAGAAATAACTCATTTTCAAAACTGATAACTGCTTCACCATCAAAATTATGAACTTCAGTTGGTGAAAAATTTACTTGATCGGGATACTCAAATTCGATAATTTCAGTAGCGACTGAATCAAGTGTTTCTAATTCACTTTTTGATATTTTATAAATTTTTAAATCAGTTCTTTGCCCTAAATTATTACCTGAATCAGCAACGTAAATGTAATCTTCATCTTCGGCCATATCCTCCCAGTCGAGATTACTAGTATTGTAAATTTTGATATTTCTATTGATCTTTTTCTCTGCTAAATTCACCTCGTAAATCCATGCGCCTTGCCCTCCATCATTATGCGCAAAGAGGCTAGTATCATTTCGGGACATCATCCCAGATATTTCATTTAAAGTGGTAGGGATTTCTATTAATTTTTGAGGAGTGATTTCTGTAATTGGAGGAAGTATTTTATCATTTTTACAAGTCGAAAAAATGATAAATAAGAAAATAATAAAAGAGATTTTTCGGGGAATAAAATTCAAAGGGAATGGATTTTTAAAAAGTTAAAATAAACTAAATTTAATTCTCACAATTCTGAACCCACTTTGAAATCAATTAATGAACAACTTTTACCGATTCAATTCCATCTTCAGTTTGCAAAGATATAATATAAATTCCTTTATTTAAATCCCTGATTTTCAGCGCAGTAGATTGAGTCCCTGCATTTTTAATTTCTTTGGAAAAAGATTGGAGTAACCTTCCTAAATTATCATAAAGGTGAATTTCTACCGTTGAGATTTTTTCCAAAGTAAACTCCAATTCAATGTTGTTTTGAAATGGATTAGGAGAAGCAGATAAATTTAAGCCTTCATATTTAGCTTCAAAATAGGCCGTTATTTCGTCATCTTTTTCAAAATTATAACTAATCGTTTCGTTTGGATTTTGAGCTAAAATAGTATGAATGGATTCCCAATTCCTAAATGTAAAACCATTGTTAGGGATGATGGTTAAGGTTACCGGAGCACCGTTGTAATAGTATCCTTTCCATGGTAAATCTTCCGGTGTAATCGTATTGATTTTTACCAATCCAGCACCTTCGGGGTAGGTATTAATTTGGAGTTCTACCTCATTTTCTAATTCAAAATATTGACGAACAAATTCTCGCTGATTATCGGGGCGTTTTTCAATAAATGTAAACAAACCGGGCAGTCGTTCCTCTTGCCAAATATCATATCCTGGCCATGTCCATCTAACAAAATGTTGCTTCATTTCCTCATCAATTTCGGCGATGGTATTTTCGGTTTCTCGCGCAAAATTTTCTGGTGTAAAAATAGTATTCATTAAATCTGCATAACGATTGATGAAGTAATTTTGATAATTTTTATTCTCAAAATAGGCTTTAAGTATTTTGATAAATTTGTTGCTATCGGCATTTTCTAGACGCCAATTAAAGTTATCATAATGTGCGACTGTCCAACCATATCTTCCCATGCCGACATCCATGTCAAACAGAATATATCGCCACTTGCCACCTTCTTTTTTGGGTTGCCAATACTTGATATTATTGTTGGGGAAATCAGTATTGTTCACATAAGTTTGGACGATAAAATAATCGGCCAAATTGTTCAGATCAAAATATTTTTCAGCAATTTCAAAATTAGCTGGGATACTCAAATCATTATTAATTAAAAATTCATAGTTCGCCAAATACTCATCTTTTGAGCCTTCGATGACCACTAAATCTTCTTCCAATAAATCGATACTATCTTTCTCCATTCCATAGTTTCCTTTGAGATAATACTGATCTACTTTTTCTCTCAAGTTCATCACTCCCCAATAAATCCCATTGACATAAACTACGATTGGTTGATGCGCTACTACATCCAAGTCCAAATTTTCATTAATAAAATATCGGTGTAAATAAGCATCTCGGAAATGAGTATAATTAAAATCCCCACTTGCATTTCGGATCACCAACCTTCTGTAATTATTGATGTTTTTATTTTCGAAAAAAGAATAGTTCATGCCTGCTGATTCAAAATTCTTATCGGTCAAAAGTCGCAACGCTTTTGCTGGTTTACTTCTAGCTGCTTTCCCTCCGTGGATTTTTGTACCCACATTAAATTTGGCTACTAAGTTTTGATTTTTAAAAAACTCCATATGCACAGGAATTTCTATGTCCTTCCAAAAGTTAGCCCCAAAATGAGGATAAACTGGATCACCATTTGGCCCCAAAACGAAGATGCCATTTTCCCATCCCCAAAAATTATCTGGCTCACTTGCCAAGGTCAAAATCGGTAACGTGTGCATCGTGTTACAAAAAAAAGTTTGAGTGCTCGCTAAGGAAGGGTAAAGGTCATTGGCAAAAGTTATTGCTCGAATACAGGTGGTCGTATCTATTTGGAAAGGAGCTGAATACAACTCCGAATTTTCATCAGGAATACTTCCATCCCGTGTAAATCTAATTGTGCAATTAGGCTCGTCACAAATCAGTTCTATGGTCGCACTATTTTCGTAAAAGTATTGTTGAGTGGTGAATTCAGGAGTCTTGGCGAATTCATAATTAGAATTATTATCATTGGAAAATTCAGGAGTAGGATTTTCAAAAAATAAAAAACTACCACTTCCATCAGGCAACCTTCCGAAGGAATGATCTTCGGTGAGCGAAGGGGTTTCGACTCGATCAATTTCGATTCCAGTTGCGTCAGAAAGAACTAATGTTTCTCCAGCATTCGATAATTTAAAATTGGTATGACAATAGATTTGAGTTAGGTCATTGTTAGAAGCGAAAATTAAAAGGTAAGATTGAGCAGGAATTATTTTGTTGGGGAAAACCCATTTTTGAGGATTGTCTTCTTTGTCAGATAAAAAATATCCAGCTAAATTTATATCCATAAATGTATTGTTATATAATTCTATCCAGTCAGCAGTTTCTCCAAATTCATCTTCAATGATCGAAGTGTTTTTTGAGCATACTTCATTAATCACTAATTGTGCATTAGTTGAAAATACTAAAAAAAGGAAAAGGAGATTGAGTGAGATTTTACGAAAAGTATTCATGTTGTATCTTTAAAATTGGCATTAAATGAAATGCTGAATTTAGCTTTGCGAGCTCCGTGAGTTGACAAGTAGAAGGGCAAGAGTTCGTAAAGCGGCGGTGGTAGGAAATTCCCCAACAAGCTCTTAGCTAGCTTTACGAACTCTTGCCTTGGCTCCAATGCTCTCTCACGGAGGTCGCAAAGCTAGCTAAGAAATTCTAGATACAAGATAAAAAAAATAGAAGAAGCAAGATGTTAGCTGCAAAGCAAAAGTCTAATCTTCTTTGCTAAATCCCTCTAAAATTTGATGAACAAAATCCTTGGGGAATTTCTCCATTCCAGGGAAACCTAATTTGATCGTTCCGCTATCTTCAGGCACATAACTGGTTCCAAAGATATAATCCCAAACGCTTAATGAAATCCCGAAATTCACGCCTTTTCGACGATCCTCTGGCAAGTTGTACGAGTGGTGCCAAAGGTGCATAACTGGATTATTAAAAATATATTTCAACGGGCCATAAGTCAATTTTATATTCGCATGATTCAAGTGTCCGATAGCAATTGAAAGATAATAAACGATGAATGCACTTGCAGGTTCAAAACCAAAAAACAGCATGACCACGATATATTTCATGGGTGTATAAAATATATTTTCCATCCAATGGTATCGAAGATGTGCGGCAAATCCCATCTCCTCTACGGAGTGATGAACTTTGTGAAAACGCCAAAGGAATTCATATTTATGCAACTGCACATGAGTAAACCATTGGATAAAATCTGTCACCACAAAAAATACCAACAACTGAATCCACAGCTCATATCCACTCATATTAAAAATGGCAAAATCTTTAAATTCACCACCCAAAACATCCGAGAAAAATTTGGAAGTCAAATTTGAGAAAGCGATAAAAATGATCAATTTGAAAATATAAAAATTAAAAAACATATAAAATGTATCCAACCAAAAATCTTTTCGAAAGACCGACTGATTTTTTCTCCATGGAAAAAATACTTCCAATGCCCAAACAATAAGTGATAATGCAATCAACCAATAAAAATAATTGACATACCATGGATAAACTTGAAAAGTAATTTCATTCCACACGTAACTTCCAAAATCTTTGTAGGATTGAACAAATAAATCTAGGTAACTCATGTTTTATTTTTTTATAAAAGTAGTTGATTTTTTGGAGATGGAAAGTGATAAATGTCACACTTGCTTTAAACAAAATGAAATAGGAAAAGTTGATTTGGGCTTTTATAAAAAGAGCCTTGCAACTTAATATTTGCAAGGCTCTTTTGTATGGAGAAACGAATTATGAAATTCGTACTACGTTATTGCGAACTCATAATATAATAAAGTGCTTTTCGAAATCTCAACTTTCCATCTTCATTCAGAATATCTTTTAACGGGCCAATAGAAATCACTTTACTCGCCAAAGTATTGGTTGATTTATCAAAGTACCAATGTTGCAATATTCGAAAATATTCGAAGTCTTTATAATTGATTTTTTTATAGTTCACAATTTTAATTTTTTCTTCATAAGTTTCAACATCGTAGGTTGTAATAGTATCTGAAGTTGGTGCTAAAATTTTTTCAACATCATCTTTGTCTATCTGATCAGCACAGTAAGGATACCAACTATCATTTTCAACTATTCGTCCTTTTCCTTCTTTCGGATCTTTATAAGTTAGGTTTTTTAATGCTTTTTTTGAACGACCTTTTTTCTTTTTTATGTCTTTAAATGATAAAGTGGAAAGGGTCTCTTTTGCCCAAATAACTGAGGGGTCGTTATAGCTATATTCTTTTTTTGCATCTTGTTTCATCTCTATCCAAAACAATACTTTTTGAGAAAAGGAACCATCTTTTTGTTCTTTTTGTAAAACTGGTGCAATGGCCTGAACCATCGAACCAAGACTTTCTTTCTCCTGATCATAGTACCACCATTGTCTGATTTTAAATGCTTTGACTTGGTAAATTGGATCTGTCTTGGTGACTATTTTAGTTTCTTTATAAGTGATAGGATCGAAGGTGACTATGGTATCTGAAATGGAATGACCAAATGCATTTTGAATTTGAGCGACAGTCATTAAGTCACCATCTAACGAATAAACTTTTCGTCGATTTTCCAAAACTTCATTGATGATGAAATTAGTGAAATAGGTTTCGTTGCCAACTTCACAAGTTGCGTATGGATCAATTTTTATGGTACGAGTTTCCTTTTGCATATTGTCAGAAGGTTCAAAATTTAGTCGATCATAGTCTTCTAAATAATAGGTGAATTCTGTTTCTCCGACCCAACTAATTATCTTATTTTTATGGTAAAAAGGTTTTTGGGAATATATTGTTATGAAAACGAAAATGAGGAGGAAGGCTAAAATGAATTTTTTCATATTAAATTTTTTAAGTACCTCCGAAGCTCCCGCTTCGGTGCTGCGTATGTTCCGAAGCGGGAGCTTCGGAGTTACTTGGACAATATTATTGATTCAAATGGATCTAATTCAATCTGTTGTTTTTTTACCAAAAAGGAAGTCTTTTTATTGCTCAAATTACAGGCTGCTACGAATCGTTTTCCTCCTTGGATAAAAGAAATCAGATACTTATTATTGGTCAAATTTTGCACCTCTTTTACTTCGGTATTTTGGAGGTGCTCAACTAATTCAAATTCGCTCCATTGTTCGGTGGAATACTCACCTGCAAAATCAGAAGTAAAAACTAGTTTTCCACATAAGGTATTGATTATCAGTAAAGTATATTGTTGGGTTGGCGTTAATTTGTTGTTTTCTTTTCTCAAAATAAAAACATCAGGATCATTGTGGAAAACTCGATTATTCAGTTGCCAACGACCCAAAGTAGAGCGCAAAGCAAGCAAGGTAGAAGTCCGTTCTCGATTGCCATTGAAGCGTTGTAGTTTGTCCTCCCATTGCAAATGTACATCTGCTCCGATGCGGCAAAAATCTACTTTCCCAAAAGCACTTCCCAAGGGAACTCCACAGCCTAAAATCATTTTGTCGCCAGCTTGGGTTTTCAAAAAATACATGGCATCGTGCATGATTTGTCCACGTGTTTTATTTTTTTTGGGAAAAATACAAACGGCATAAAGGAAGTCAAATTTGAGGAAATCGAAGCCCCATCTTTTAGTAAAAGTTCCGATGACTTGGATCAAATAATCTTGCACTTCTTTTTGGTAAAAATCTAGCACATAAAAATTTCCGCCCCATAATTTAATCTTGCCAGCGACGAATGGTTTTCCATTTTTATCTTTGACTAACCAATGTTTTTTTTGTTTAAAAATTTCAGATTTCGCATCACAAACAAATGGAGCCAACCAAATTCCAGCTTTGTAATTAGCTTGTTTTATTTTTTGGGCAACGTGCGCCATTCCATTTGGAAAAGACGACTTGATGCTTAACCAATCTCCGACTTGGGTTTGGTAACCATCGTCAATTTGGATATAATCAAGTGGCGTTTTTTTCTCGGAAAATGCATTTAGATTTTTTAAAATAATCTCCTCTGAAATGTTCGTGTAGTAATTATACCAACTCGTCCAACCGGTGCTTGGCTCGGCTCGAAGGGCAGGCAAATCCATTTCATTTTTCCATTGGTCAAAAACGGAATGCTCTTTTCCTTGACCAACGAATAAATCCAAAATAGGGAAGGAGTGACTCATTTTTAAACCGCTACAATCTTTTTCCACGATGAGTTGCTGAGCATCCACATCATGAATGAAATAAGTGAAGGCTGCATTTTCTTTGAGTGATCCTAATAATGTGAAATTATTGTTATTTTTAATATAAGTGTAACTCCAAGAGTGGAACTTATTTTTACCTCGTGGAATTTCTTCGATGTGCTCGTCGCCAAAATACTGACGACTTTTTGCCCAAAATTTAAGTGATGGAATTTTTTCTCCCAATTGATATTCACGACTTTCTGACCAAGACTGATAACCATTGCAAAAAATACGAGGGTCTTCACTCGACAAGTAAGCGTGATTAAAAACCAACGATAATTTTTTGATTTGAATAGGTTGCTTGGGATGGATCGCAAGGTGGTAAGTTTGATAATTCCCTTGATCGACTTGTTTGAAATCGACGTATAACTCATCGAAAAAAGTCATTTTATTAAAAGGGAATTCTACCGTTTGGTTGTCGTATTGAAGTATGGCTTTTGCGAATTGCATTTTTTCAGTTTTCAGTTTTTCAGTAGGCAGTTTTCAGTTTTCAGTTGCCGACTGCCTACTGAAAACTGCCGACTGATTAATCAATTACATTTAAACTAGCTGCAATTTTATCATATTTTTTCAAACGTAATAACTCTTTGGTAATAAATTTATTCCATTTAATTTGAAGCTCTTTCTTTTGAGAGTGGTGAGTTTCTTCATCGTAGCGTTCTTGTTCCTTAGTATATTGTTCAAAATTTTCATTGAACATTTTTTCCACCTCTTGGCTAAAAGAATCATAATTGTATGATTTTTTAGCTTCTAATTTTTTAATCAATTTTCTTCGGTACACCTCGCAAAGGTCAAAATGCTTGATTTCATGCGACAATAAATGAGCTGTTTTTTCTCCAGGTTTTACCCAGCTTTTATTTTTCTCAAAATATCCAAAAACACCCATGTCGACTTTTCCATCTTTTTGGCCAATCACTTCTAGAGAAATTCCAAGCATGGTGTAAGCATCGAGCAAACTCGTTTTATTTGCTCGACCATTAAAATCATCCCAATCTAATTGGTAGTTTTTTTCCCAAGCAATTCGGTCGGAGTTGTTGGCTTCTACTGGTAAATTTTCTGAGGATGAAAAAAGAAGAATGGAAAAGGTAATAAAATATTTGAAATATAGCATGTTTGGTATTTCTTAGAACTTAGAATTAATAATCAAAGATAATCAGAAGAGGGTTTTATCCAAGAAAAGTAGAAAAGGAAATTAGTTGAATAGAAAATCAGATAATTAGTTTCCTGATTGCCTGATTTTCTATTCAACTGATTTCCTGTATTTTATTCTCTCAAAAAAATCAACTCTTCCTTCTCCGAAAATTTAGCAATCACAGATGGTTGACCTAATTTCTTTTCACTTTGTTTCCATTTCACTACATAATCTACACCTGTAATTACATCAGAACTAATTCCGCCAAAATTCGCAGGAAATGGTTTGTCGTTAATATTCGCAGAAGAAGCAATCAACGGTTTTCCAAATTGTCCAATCAACTCTTTGCAAAAAGAATCTTGCACCACACGAATCGCCACGCTACCATTTTTATCATGAGAAATAGGAGGTAGATTTTTAGCACGATCGTAAATCATCGTGAGTGGTTGCAGATGGTGCATCAGTAAAGTTTCTATTCTTGGATGAACATGCTCGACATAATTTTTTAGCATTTCGATGGAGTTGACGAGGAGGACAAAAGGTTTGTCGTAAGGTCTTTCTTTAAGGTCAAAAATTCGTTGGACAGCGTCTTCATTAGTAGCGTCGCAGCCAATTCCCCAAATCGTGTCAGTTGGATAAAGAATCAATCCACTATTTTCTAAAGTTGTCGTAATAGTTTCGAGGTTATCTTTTCCAAACATTAATTGTTGTAGGTCAGTTTGCATCATTGTTAAGTAGATTAAGGTCTATAATCAGGTTTTTTTATAAAATTTAGGGAATAGGGAAATTAAAAATGTATAAAAAAGGTTTTGAGGGAATTATTTCAATTTTATATTTATAACGGAAAGGAAGCTTTTAAAAGGTATATTTTTATGTCAAAACTTAATCAATTAGTCAGCTAGGCGCAATATATTAAATTTTTAAAGTGTTAATTATTCAAATTACCCAACTGTTATTATATTGCTTTTGCGTCTTAAAGAATAATTAACGTAAAGAAGATATAGAATGTTATTTTTTATTGAAAAAAAAATATTTAATTTTACTCTATTCTTTTTAAGAACTTGGTAAAAAATACCTTTTTTTATTATTGATTTTTGAAAAGTAAAACTACTGACAAAGTCTTTGTTTCTTTAAATATTGAAGCAACGTAAATCTTTTAATTGCATACTATAAGTAAAGAATGGAGTGATAAGCTATGATAGATAAGAGATGAGTATTCTGACAATAGTACTGATCATTCATAGTTCATCACTTATCACTAAAAAAACTGCTATTTACCTCATTCAACTAAAACTTAATTTTGAAAGTATTGAAAAAGTTAACTATTATAATCATCTCATTTTTAGCGTTATTTAGCGCCCAAGCTGCTCACATCATTGGAGGGGATATTACTTATGTTTGCTTAGGTAATGATGAGTATGAATTTACGATGAAAATTTATCGAGATTGTGCCAGTACAGGAGCTTTGTTTGACTCTGCACCGGGGGCATTTACGGAAGCTTCTGTTACTGTTTATAGAGATGGAACAGCTGTGCCATACATACCTACGGTGTTTTTATTAGCTCCAGTTATAACTAATATTCCGCCTGATGTTTCTAATCCATGCTTGATTATTCCAGATGATGTCTGTGTCGAAGAAGGGATTTATGTTTTTACGTTGACTTTACCAGCGGACCCTAACAGTTATCATATTGTCTATCAAAGATGTTGTAGAAATAATTCTATCAATAATATTATCTTGCCTGGGGATACTGGTGCTACTTATACGATTGAATTAACACCTGAAGCGCAGCAAAATTCAGTAGGATGTGTAAATGATAGTCCAACTTTTAATAATTTTCCTCCGATAATAATTTGTGTCAATGAGCCAGTTAATTTTGATCATTCAGCTTCAGATAGTGATGGAGATCAACTAGTCTATAAATTTTGTAGTCCTAAAGAAGGAGGTGGAACACTTGGGACAATGGGTGATCCAAACTTAGCATCTTCTTTCGGTGGAGTTGCGCCAAATCCAGATTCGCCTCCTCCTTTTGATAATGTTACGTTCGTGGGCCCAACCTACGGTTCACTCAATCCAATGGGCGGAGATCCACAAGTGTCCATTAATGCAGTAACAGGATTGATTACAGGGATTCCAAATGCTTTGGGACAGTTTGTAGTAGGTGTCTGTGTAGAGGAATATCGAAATGGAATTTTGTTGAGTGTGGTCAAACGAGACTTTCAATTTAATGTAGAAAGTTGTGAGCCTACTGTTTTTGCTCAAATCCAAAATGATGAAATGATTAACGGAAGTGATTTTGTGATTAACTCTTGTGGAAATAGTACGATTACTTTTATTGATCAAAGTTTTGATCAAGCGTTTATAAATACCTATGATTGGAGTTTTGATTTGAATAATGGAGATACCATAACTGCCAGTACTCAAAATACGACAGTTGCTTTTCCAGGATTAGGAACTTACCAAGGTCAATTGATTTTAAATCAAGGTTCTGCCTGTGATGATACCGCAACAATTTTTGTTAATATATTTCCTGAAATAAATGCAGACTTTACTTATGCTTATGATACTTGCGTTGCTGGGCCGGTGAGTTTTACTAATCTCTCCGCCTCAGGTGCTGGAGCAACTACAGGAAACCTTTGGGAATATGGCGATGGAAATACGGGCAACGATGTCAATCCAATTTACCTCTACTCTGCTCCTGGAAATATTCCAGTAACTCTGATGGTGGAAGATATGAATGGTTGTATAGATGATACGACTCAAATAATTGAATGGTATCCTGCGCCACCGATTTTGATAATTGAACCAAGTATTTATAAAGGATGTATTCCGCAAGTTGTATTTTTCAATAATCTTTCTACCCCGATTGATGATACTTATGACATTGTTTGGGATTTTGGAGATGGAAGCACGAGCGGTGAAATTAGTCCAACTTATATTTATGAGACACCTGGAGTTTATGATGTTTCACTTTCCGTAACTTCTCCGATTGGGTGTGCGATAAGTGATTTTTTCCCTAACTTGATCACGGTAGAAGCTTCTCCAATAGCGGATTTTATTTATACTCCAAACCCTCCCACTAATTTTCAACCGGAGGTAGAATTTATAGATCAGTCAATTGATGCGGTTCAATGGTTTTGGAATTTTAATGATATGGATAATTCATTTGATCAAAATCCGATGTATATTTTTCCAGATACAGGTTTGCAAGAAGTTACTTTGATTGTGACTCATCCATCGGGCTGTCAAGATACTTTAGTACAATATATAGATGTAGTTCCAAAAATTGCTTACTTCTTACCGAATGCATTTACACCTAATTTCGATTCTGTCAATGATGAGTTTTTTGGAAAAGGCTTTTTTGTCGGGTTGAAAAATTTTAATATGACTATTTGGAATCGTTGGGGAGAATTGGTTTTTGAAACGGATGATCCCAATGAAGGTTGGAATGGAAAAAAATTAAATACTGGAAAAGATTCGCCCCAAGGAGTTTATGTCGTCGTCGTACAATATATTGGCCCGAGGGGAGGAGATGTTGAGTTGAAGGGGTTTGCGACGATTGTGAAATAATGAGAAGGTGAATATCCAATATCGAACAAGGAATGTCCAATTTTCGAAATAGAGTCAGTTTTATAGAGTTGGACATTTGTAATTCCTTGTTCGATATTGCCACGAAACTGCCGCCATCTATACTTAAATTTTAATAGTTCTTTAATTCAAAACAAAAAAGGTGGATTTTCTGTTAAAAAAGTCGAAATTACGAAGGATTAGATTTTACCAATCTCTTAGATTTTATACCGAAATAACAATTTTCCAAATTTTTTTCTTTCGCACAAAAAACAATCAACAGCAGGATTTTTTTAAAAAATCCAATAAAATAACAAGTGATGAAAATAAATCTACGAACATTACTCTTCTTTCTTTTTCTATTTCCTCTAGGCTACCTTCAAGCTGCTCACGTTATCGGAGGGGAATTAACTTATGTTTGTTTAGGTAGTGGCGACTACCAAATTACCATGAAAATTTATCGAGATTGTCAAGGGAATGGTGCAGGGTTCGATGGGCCAGGGAATGGGCGAATGTCCATTTACAATGGTGGCGATTTGATGAATGAGTTTGATAAAATAACTATGCCACCACCCGAAATCTCAGTTATTCAACCTGATATCAATAATCCATGTTTGATTTTACCATCCAATGTTTGTGTGGAACAAGGATTATATGTTTTCAACTTAAGTAATTCTAATATTGGCAATATCAATTTGCCATTGAGTACAGAAAGCTATTATATCATTTATCAGAGATGTTGTAGAAATAATTCTATCAATAATATTATTGCTCCAGGCGAAACAGGTGCTACTTTTTATATAGAAATTACACCTGAAGCACAAGCATTGTGTAATAATACGCCAACCTTTAATGAATTTCCACCCATCGTAATTTGTGTCAATGAACAATTAAATTTTGATCATTCTGCAACTGATATAGATGGTGATTTATTAGTGTATGAATTATGTAGTCCATTAAAAGGTGGAGGAACTGCAGGTTGGCAAACGCCTGGAAATCCTGATGATTTCGATGGTACTAATCCAAATCCAGATGCACCGCCACCCTACGATAATGTAACCTTTGCATCACCTACTTATGGGCCACTTGATCCAATTGGTGGAACTACGCCATTAACTATTGATCCGGCAACTGGAATTTTATCAGGAATGCCAAATGCCGAAGGACAATATGTAGTTGGGATTTGTGTAAAAGAATATCGAAATGGAGTTTTGTTGAGTACGGTTCAGAGAGACTTTCAATTTAATGTAGCGTTTTGCGAACCGACGGTGGTTGCGATGGTAGATGGTGATGATTTGATTCAGACAGATCCGTTATTCCAATTTTATAATTGTAATGGAGATACGACTTTTAACTTTGTAGCCCCCTCTTCTCAGTTTATTAATGAATATTTATGGGAGTTTGATCTAGGTGGATTAAATCCACTTTCGTTCAATCAGCAAAATGTCGATGTAACTTTTCCTGGTTATGGAACTTATGAAGGATTATTGATTCTTAACCCAGGAACGGATTGCGGAGATACTGCCACTATTTTGGTAGAGATTTTTGAACCACCTATGGTAGATTTTACTTTTGATTATGATACCTGTGTCGCTGGGCCAGTTATCTATACCGATATGTCAGCAGGAGTGACTTCTGAGATTGATGAATGGAATTGGAATTTTGGAAATGGTGAATCATCTGACGAGGTAAATCCAGTATTTAATTATACTGATCCAGGGGTTTATCTTGTAACGTTAACGGTAACCGACGAAAATGGTTGTTCCAATGAGATAACTCAAGAAGCGACTTGGTTGCCAGTTCCTCCATTGATTGTCATTGAGCCGAGTTCATTTACAGGATGTGCTCCGTTGGATGTTTTCTTTAATAATTTATCCACACCGATTGATGATACTTATGAGATTGTTTGGGATTTTGGAGATGGAGGAATCGGTATGGACATCAGTCCATCGTACACTTATGCTGCACCGGGAGAGTATACGATTAATGTAGGTATTACCTCGCCGATTGGATGTTACACGGAAAGGAATTTTCCTAATTTGATCAAAGTTGATTCTTTTCCAGAGGCCAATTTTTATTTTGGACCTGACCGAATTACGAACTTTATGCCTGAGGTAAATTTCTTTGACAACTCTCTTAGAGATTATAAATGGGAATGGGACTTTGGAGGACAAGGTTTTTCATATGAAGAAAATCCATCCTTCTCCTTTCCAGATACTGGACTTCAAATTGTGGAATTAATCGTGACGACAGAAGCTGGTTGTCAAGATACTATTCAGAAAATAGTTGATGTGGTTCCAGAAGTTCGATACTTTTTGCCAAATGCATTTACGCCAAATGATGATACCGTCAACGATGAATTTAAAGGCGTAGGATATTATCGAGGGATGCGCGATTATTCTTTCCAAGTTTGGAATCGCTATGGTGAATTAGTTTTTGAAACAAAGGATCCTGATGAAGGATGGAATGGACGAAAATATAATGGAGGCGGAATAATGCCTTTAGGAGTATACGTTTGTCAAGTGAATTATAAGAGTCCAAGGGGACTACCTCAAGAGGTGCAAGGGTTTATTACTTTGATAAAATAAAACAGAATTTATTAAAAAGAATTAACGCCCAACGATATCATTGTGAATCGTTGGGCGTTTTTTGTTTTTGTAAAAAAGAATCTAAAAAAATACTCACACTCGAAGTGGAATGTCGTCTTTGTATCAGCGACAGGCTTCTGATTTTTCTCAATTTTAGTGCAAAACCAGAGGCTGGCGGGAAGCCAGTCGCTGGAAGTCCTAAGTTGATGACATTCCACTTCGAGTAGATAAATAGTAGTTTTCTAATTTTTTTAGAATTAAACAATAACAGAATGAACCTCCAGCATAAAATAATTTCCTATTCCATTGTCTTTATTTTCTTCTCTTTTTTAGGGAAAATAAATGCCCAAATGGAATCCCCCTCTTTTGAAATTTTATTCAAAAACGAGAAAGTCGTTTTAAATGAAAATTTTAAATCACTTGGAAAAGAAGTTCTTTTTGCAAAGGAAGAAGTGGTGGAAGGAAAGTATTTTCGCCTCATTCAGTTTGATGAAATCCCCAATTTAGCTATTCAAAGAGAAATAAAAAAACTTGGAATTGTATTGTTACAATATCTTCCGAACAAAGCCTATTTCGCAAGTATACCCACCGATTTAGGTTTTTATGAATTTAAAAAATTACCCATCCGAAGTATTTCAAAAATAAAAACGACTTGGAAAACGACTAAAAAAATCCAAAATAAAAACTTTGGTGATTGGGCTTTTGATGGAAAAAATATAATACTTTCGGTTTTTTATTTTAAAAATGTAACCAAGGATTTAGTAAAAAATACTTTTGAGGAAAATGGATTTCAAGTTTTAAATGCATCAAATCATTTTCCCATTTTTAAAATAAAAGTTCCCCTTCACGCTGTTGATTTGATCGCGAAATTTCCTTTTGTTAGTTTCGTAGATCAAATTTCTGAACCTGGAAAACCCGAAGGTGATCCTGCTCGACATTTGCATCGGAGCAATATGTTGGATTCCGATTTCCCCACGGGAAGACATTATGATGGAACTGGAATTCGGGTGATGGTTCGAGATGATGGCGCAGTTGGGCCACATATTGATTTTCAAGGAAGACTCAATCAAGGAACTAATTATGGCGGCGGACATGGTGATGCAGTAACAGGAATGGTTGGTGCAGCAGGTAATTTAGATCCTACACAACGAGGCGCAGCTAGGGGTGCAGAAATTTTTGTTCGAAATTATCAATCAGATTTTTTAGATGGAATAATTGATTTGTATCAAAATGAAAATGTCTTGTTGACCAATTCATCGTACTCTGATGGATGCAATAATGGATATAATGATAATGCTTCAACCGTTGATTTTCAGGTTTTTGAAAACCCGACTTTGATGCATGTTTTTT
>Ga0209712_10001124_pt1 | contig 23010 bp, 18 predicted proteins | sample ArcOceMetagenome_FD_187443 | JGI IMG/M metagenome (GOLD analysis project Ga0209712, IMG submission 187443) | Marine eukaryotic phytoplankton communities from Arctic Ocean - Arctic Ocean - Greenland ARC118M Metagenome (SPAdes) (version 2) | ecosystem: Environmental > Aquatic > Marine > Oceanic...
ATGGAATATACAAATGAGAAAGATAAAGCCTTATAGACAATGGTTTTTGCAAATACCCATTTTATTTTGCAGCGGCTCATTGGTTTACTTTGGCTGGCCTTATTTTGCCGTTTTAGCCCATGCATTCTTCAGTGTGAAGGTTTTTATTCGTTCCTCAAATATTGAAACTGCTGACGATCGGCAAGAGTTTGCTACTAGTCATCGCTCAGAAAATGAAATTGGCATGTTTGCCCAGAGAATTAAGCCTCTGGTGTTAGAAAGTGAAAATGATCTCAGTGCGGTTGTATCAACTCAGGATGGTGCCTTAAATATCCTGACTAATTCACTTACAGAACTACAAGATATACAGATTGCCTTGGATAACATTATGTTGAAATCAAAGGATGACTCAGAAGTGACTTCAGAACTGGCTAAAATCATAAAACACACAGCAACTGCACTGAACAATTCAATCAGAAGGTTGCAGCTCGGTGACATCAATAAACAAAGCCTTGTTTATACCAAACAAATTCTGGCCTTCCTAAATAGTCAGTTGGAGACAATTAAATCGCAAAGCAGCAACGAATTCAGTCAGTTTCTTGAACAACAACCAGAGGCTATTAGAAATCAACAGCAAACAGTGAGTATCCCCTTATCGTCTTAATAAGCGTCATCCGCAGAATTTGAATTATTAGTTATAAACAAGGAAGTAAATAAATGTCTGGATTAAAGATAATGAGTTTGCCTGAAGTGTTCGATTTTCATTTTCATAAACAATTTTCTCAACAGTCTGATGAAATTTTTAGTGACGCTTCCTTCTCATCTATTGAGCTGGATTTCTCAGCGGTTACTTACTTAGACAGTTCGGCTCTTGGAATGATGATATTGCTGCACAAAAAAGCCAGGGCCAAGAATATCAAAACTAGCATAAGAGGTGCCAATGGGCTGCCAGCGGAAATCTTGAAAAAAGCTCACTTAACTCAATTTTTTGATTTAAATTAAATTGTGAATTTGAGGCAATGTAGGTATCGGCTTTTTATTATCATTGAAGAAGAGTTGCTTTTTATCTGAGACCAACAAACATACGATTCTAGCCAGGCCTTTTTTATTGGTGCACTCACTATAATCTGTTGGTGCTGACTGTGGCATGTAAATCGATATTTCTAATCCTAAGTTGCAGCTAACTATCCAACACTTGGTTAACTTTAGAGATTAATGTTTCCATCGAAAAGGGTTTCTGAAGAAATGGAATGTTATCTTGCAGTACACCTTGCGTAGAAATAATGTCTGCCGAATAACCCGACATAAATAGAACTTTCATATTTGGACTAATAGTTAATAACTTATCAGCAAGATCTTTGCCGTTCATTTTAGGCATGATCACATCAGTCAGTAGTAAATCAATTTGCCCAGCATTCTGTTTTGTAAGGGTTTCGGCAATAGCTACAGTAGAAGCGGCCAATACTTTATAACCTTTCTGTTTTAGCATCACGGTTTCTATTTCTAATAAAGCAAGTTCATCTTCAACTATTAGCACAGTCTCGGTGCCTTTATGGGATGGTTTTACAATAACAGGTTTATCTATTAACAATATTTCTTGTTCTATAGGGAAATAAATATTAACTGTTGTGCCTTGCTTTGGTTTACTTAAAACCTCAACAAACCCCTTGTTTTGCTTGATTGCTCCGAAAACAGTGGATAATCCCAACCCTGTGCCCTTGCCTAATTCCTTGGTAGTGTAAAATGGTTCAAATATGTGTTGCAACACGGTGTCACTCATACCACAACCGTCGTCGGTAACAGAAATTTGCACGTAGTCTCCTTTTGGAACAACAAAATCTGAAATCGAATCCACATGAGGTTCGGTATTTTCATCAACACTGAAATTCGCGATCTTAATTGTGATTGCTCCTATGTTTGAAATAGCATCCCGCGAATTAACACACAGATTGACGATAATTTGGTCCACCTGAGTTGCGTCTACTTTGACCGGCCAAAGGTTGGGTTCTTGCTCAAAGGTGAGATGTATATTTTCGCCAATAAGTTGTTTTAACATGGCCAACATCGCCATTACTGATTCATTCAGGTTTATTACTTCAGGAGCGATAGCCTGTTTACGTGCAAAGGTTAGAAGTTGCCGGATAAGCTCAGATGAGTGCGTACAAGCTTTGATAATGCTCTGCATATTCGAAACAACCGACTCTGAGCGATCTGTCTTTAACAAGGACATTTCGGCATTACCAAGGATCACAACCAGCATATTATTAATATCATGGGCGACGCCACCGGCAAGCTGACCAACAGCTTCCATTTTTTGGCTTTGAAATAATTGTGTTTCGAATTTTTTGCGTTCAGCATAAATGGCTATTTGTTCTGTATTATCTCTGGCCGTACTTGTGAAAATAATTCCTTTGCCATCTTTACCATCATGGCGGTGGGATAACCATGACATATGAAATACCTCCCCAGCGGCATTCACTTGACGATTTTCATTAGAGGAGATGACATTTTTGTCTTTTAACCAATGAGCAAAAGCATGTTGGGTCTTTTCTTGATCTTCAGGGTGAACAAAATCAAAGAATTTTCGACCAATACATTCTTCAGGGGGTAAACCATAGAATTTATCGGCCATATGATTCACGAATAAAATATATCCATCAGCATCGACCTTGGTAATCAGATCAAGGGTATTTTCAACTAAGTCCTGATACTGCTGCCGACTATCTAAAAAGGATAAATTGGTTTTTCTTTCTTCAGAAATGGCGAGTTTTAGCTGGTCTTGGGTAAACTTGATTTCCCTAGCCATTTTATTAAAACTGCTAGCAAGGCGACTAAATTCATTGTTTCCTTGTATATCAAGTTCGATATCTAAGATATTGGCAGAAAGTTGTTGAGCGCCGAATTCTAATTCTTCAGCTGACCGAGTGATACCGCTGGATATTCTAAAAATAACAATAAATATTATTATCAGAAATATCGCTGCTAGGGAGGACGATATGGCCATTGATTCGCTGGCAAAAGTGAATAATTGGTCATCATCAATGTAGCTGATAATTAGCCAATCCCAGTTAGGCTCGACGTCAAATGCCGCAATAATATTACTATTTTTGTCTGAGACGGTAATGCCACTAAATTCACTCTGCCCCTTTTTTTGCAAAGTGATAGCCTGCAAAGTTTCTGCTCCTAGCAGTAACGTATCAGCATCCTCTGGATAAGAATAAATGATGTCATTTGTTTGAGTATCGAAAATTGTAATGGAAGTGCCAGGAACCAGATTTTTGGTTATATTAAGGAAAATGCTTTGCTGAGTGGCTTCACGGTAAAAAGTAACGTCTTTCATACCTAGTGCATTGATTATTTTATAGTTAGCTTCAGTTTCTACAATAACGTTACTGACATTGTTTGCTAACAGCTCATACTCTAATGCCGACACTCTGTAATCAGTTATGAAAAAATTTAAAGTAATTATCAGTACAATTGGAATCACAATTGAAGGGATAATCAAAGCCAGTAATTTGTTCTTTAATTTAATGTTTTGTTACTCCCAAGTTTAAAATACTTAGGTATTCGACAAAGGTTACGCCATAAGATCGTTTCCAATACTTGTCCAGCACTCCTGTTTCTTGAGCATATTTGATATATTTTTCTAAAATACTTTTAAGTAATTTATTGTTTTTGTTTATGGCCCAGCCCTGCATTTGAATGTCACTAAGCGGCCATGCTATGGTCAAATTACTGTAATTTTGTAACGCAGCAAATGCCCTGTCGCTATCATAAACAGTAAAGTCCGCCTTGCTTTCAGAAACCATTTTATCCATAGAGTCAAAATCATCAGCATTTTTGTAGACGATATTGATATTATTTTTTTCTTTCAGTTGTTCAATTTGTCTTTCCATTGAGGTGTGTTTAACCATTGCACAAACCCTGTTGTGTAAATCAGCGACATCAATGGGTTTGTTATTTTTTCTGGATATAATCATTTGCCTGGTGGGAATAAACTTGACGATATCAAACATTTGTTCACGCCATGGCAATGCAGTGATGCCATCAAGATAAATGTCTACGTTTTCGATGAGGGTGGGAATGTACGAGTAGCTTGGGTCGCTTTCAGCTTTGCTAAGATCTTCGTTCTTTTTATAAAAATATTGATCCCAGACGACTAATCTAATATCGATATCGATTTTCGTAAGGTCTGCAAATTCTTTTAACACACTATAATGAAAGCCGCTTATTGAGTCATCTTTGTGCTGCATATAAACAACAGAACTGGTCTTTGTTGCTATTTGTATGCTGCCCTTATGATGAAGGGCTTTGATAAAGGCCGTTTCTTCTATGGTCCAGTCAGCGCCTTGTATAGATAGTAGTGGTATTGAATTATCCTTTGCTACACAGGCTAACGAAAAAATCATCCCAACAAGAACTAACAATGGTTTCACAGCTTATTCCTTAATCACGTATAGAGGAAACTACAACAAGCTTTTGGAGCTTAATAAACCTAGCGCATCATTGGTCAAAGATTTTAATCTTATTTTCAACCATTAAGAGACAACAACAGCCAGTGTGTTCTTATTCATTGTTAATGGCAAAACTAGATTGTTATCAGCATGTTCATCTTAAAGCCATTATTAGGTAATTTCCCAATTAGCTAGCAGAAAAAAAGGCTTAGCAACCAGTCGCTTAAAAAGTGGGCAAACTATAGCAATATTTAACAAAATACTTGCAAGCAAAGTCTCTATAGCTATAATGCGTGCCTCTTAGAGATTGGTTGAATCAAACTCTGAGTATTTGCAAAGCCAGTGTGGTGGAATTGGTAGACACGCTAGATTCAAAATCTGGTTTCTTCGGGAGTGGCGGTTCGAGTCCGCCCACTGGTACCACTTTGCAAATAACAATAAACCGACAAGTTGTCGGTTTTTTTGTGTCTGGAGTTTGAGCGGTGTTTAAGGGTTGATTTCACCTTCGGAGTAGTCATATACACATCCCTGATGATAGTCACCCAAGCTCGACGTCCCGCGCGGCGTTCGCTTGTCGAGTTGTTAAGACGATTGGAGCAGTACTCCAGAAAGATTCGTCTTAACCCACTGGTACCACTTTGCAAATAACAATAAACCGACAAGCTGTCGGTTTTTTTGTGTCTGGAGTTTGAGCGGTATTTAAGGGGTGATTTAAGCTTTGGAGTAGTCATATACACATCCCTGATAATAGTCACCCAAGCTCGACGTCCCGCGCGGCGTCCGCTTGTCGAGTTGTTAAGACGATTGGAGCAGTGCTCCAGAAAGATTCGTCTTAAGCCACTGGTACCACTTTGCAAATAACAATAAACCGACAAGTTGTCGGTTTTTTTGTGTCTGGAGTTTGGGTGATTTAAACCCTTTAAGGGCTTTCATGACAAAAACTAAAAGATATTTAACTACCACAGAGGACAATGAGGGCACAGAGGAAAAGAAAATAAGTTCTTAATATTAGTTCCTTTTTGCAGTGAAATGTTCGGCGCCAGACGTTCTGTAAGCCCTAGGGTTCAAAGAGAGTCTTCTTAATTGTAAAGATTAGAAGATAAAACAACTGCTAATAGCGGGTGTTTTTTATGTCTGAAATTGACTGGTTAGCCTTTGGCTAATAAGCTTTTAAGTTCTTTTACTAATGCAACCATCGCCTTATTAAAGAGGCTTAATTGTTCATTAAAGCTTTGGTTGTTTTCTTGTTTTTGATTGAAAATGGTTGATTCTATTGATTTTGCCAGTTTTGCTAAATTGTAAGCACCAATGTATGTGAGTGCTGGTATGGCATCGTGGATAAATTTATTAATGTCTTGATATGCGTCATTTTTGATTAAAGTGCCTAAGGTGTTTATAACGGACTCTTTCTCCACAAAGTCCTCTAGGAGGCTGGTAAAAGATTCTTCGTCAACAAATAGCTTTTGCATGGCTTTTTGTTGATCCATAACTATTAGCTTATCTAGGGAGAGGGTTGTAACTAGATTCCCGGACCCTGTTGCTGAAGTTAGGGAGTTGGATGATAACGCTTGCGAACTAGTCAGTAAAATTTCTGCTAGAACCTGATAAAAATACTCCGGATCGATAGGTTTATTGATATGTGCGGTCATGCCTACATCGGTGCTTTTTTGTATATCCAGTTTCATGGCATTGGCGGTCATGGCGATAATGGGTATAGTGCAATTCAATTCATTACGCAGTGTGCTGGTCGCTATTAAACCATCCATTTCTGGCATTTGTATGTCCATCAAAATGCAATCAAAATCAGCTTGATTGTTGAAGGCATCAATCACTTCTAGACCATTCTCAGCTAAGACAACTTGGGCTTTAGTAAATTTTAGGAAGCCCAGCGCGACTTTTTGATTTAAGTTGTTATCTTCTGCCAACAAAATACGTTTACCGCTTAAGTCCGGTATGTTTTTCATTTCTGAAAAGCTGATGGATGCATTCGCTTTTAAATTAAAGACGGCTTCTTGTAATTTATTAATTAACTCACTGGCACTAAAAGGTTTTTCTATAAAATACTTGATGCCAAGATGTTTTGCTTCTTGGCGCATATGTGAAAAATCAAAGGCTGAAAGCATGATGATTTTTGGTTTGTCGGCTTTAAATTCTTGATTGATAATGGCGGCAACTTGAAAGCCATCAATATCCGGCATTTTCCAGTCTAAAATCAATATGTCATAAGGTTGATGTTCGGCAGATGCTTGGCGTAACTTGTTTAAGGTTTGTTGGCCACCATCGACTAAATCTGCAGTAATGTGTGCATTTAATAAAGCTTCGGCTATCACCTGGCGCGACAAATAAATGTCGTCGGCCACTAACACTTTAAGGTTAGATAATTGTTTCGAAGGTGAGCTATTTTTTTGGTTTTTATCTTCTTTAACCGGCACTGTGAAATAGAATGTTGAGCCTTCACCGAGTCTACTTTCGACCCAAATTTTGCCTTGCATTAACTCAACTAGTTGCTTGCAGATAGCTAGCCCTAAGCCGGTACCGCCATACTTACGAGATATCGATTCGTCAACTTGGGCAAAAGACTCAAACAGTCCATCAATTTGGTTTTGCAAGAGGCCTATGCCAGAGTCAGTGACCGCAAACTCAAGCAACACCCCTTGTTCTGTCACTTTGTTTTTAACCGTCACCGAGACCAAACCTTCATCGGTAAACTTCACCGCATTGCTGAGTAAATTGATCAGTATTTGCTGAATGCGCATACCATCGCCTTGCAAATATAACGGCACATCTCGGGCGATATGCTGAATAAGTTCAATATTTTTTTCGTGGGCTTTTATCGATTGTAAGCGAATAGACTGACTAATTACCTTATCCAATTGGAAACAGGTGGATTCTATGTCGAGTTTGCCAGCTTCAATTTTTGAAAAGTCCAAAATGTCATTAATTACCCCTAATAAAGAATGTGAAGCCTCGTCGATCTGACGCAAATTGGTGATGTCTTCAGGGTGGTCTGCTGACCTTTGCATCAATTTTGTTAAGCCTGAAATTGCATTGATGGGGGTGCGAATTTCGTGGCTCATGCGGGCCAGAAAATCAGATTTGGCTAGAGTGGCTTTTTGTAACTCTTGAGAATAACGATTAAGTTGGGTGCGTTGTTTGCGCGAGCGAATTAACAATGCAACCACCAATATCAGGGCAATGAGTATGGTTAAGTTAACATAGAGTTGATAACGATTATTCTGCTCTTGGGTATGGTTTTTTTGTAGTTGTAATTCGTTTTCTTTTTGTAATAGATTTATTTCTCTTTCTTTTTCAAACACATCAAGCCGCACATTATTTATGGCCAACATTTGTGCTTGTTTATGGTTAAAACTTTGTTTGTATAAGTCATTGTATTGTTTTAAAAAGCTAAGTTGCTCACTGGTCTCCCCGGTTATTTCGGTAAGCTTAATGAGTCTTTCTAAAATATGTAAAAATTGGATTTTGTCTTTTTTGAAGATATCCTGAGTCACGCTTTTTTTCAGCTCGGCGATTGCTTTATCAATATCACCCTGCTGCTGATAGATATCTGCTATCAGCAATAAGCGTGGCACTTCCGAGTGTAAAAAGTTTATCTTTCTATCCGCTTTAATTGATTGACTTATTCTCTTTAATGCCCCGCTAAAATTACCCTTTGCGACATGTAACTTAGCAATAGCATGATAAATATTACCAATAAAAGGGTAGTTTAATTGTTCAAGGATCTTTTCAGCCAAGGCAAGATTGACTTCTGCATCAAGCAGGTTTCCTAAGCTGATTTGAGCCAGTGCTATGCTAAAATAGGCGACGCCCTCAGAAACCTTATCGTTATAGAGTTGTGCGACAGAAAGCAGCCTATATCCGTTTTCTAACATTCCTGGATAATTCTCAAGTGAAATGTAAACGTTGGATAATGAGCGGTAGACAGACATCACTCTTTCGCTCTGCAATTCATCGTAAAGCGTAAACGCTTTATTTAATGCTTCTAACGCCGCACCATACTCGCCTATAGTATCGAGTATCGCTCCCTCGATTTGAAACGTTTCGGCAACTTGTAATTTATTATTAGAAAGTTTAGCTTTTGAGCGCGCCTCTAATACTTTTTGGTATGCGGCCTCTAATTCTAGTTTTAATAAATAAGCGTATGCTTGCACATTTACAAACATGCTTTCATTATAGTGATTAGGATTTCTTGAAAAGTAGTCTTTAAAATATTCAAACTGCTCAGATACAGCGGAATCACCCGTTTGAACTTGCTGTTTTAAAATTTCAAGTTGCTCGCTTAAATCTTGTTCGGTCTCTGCGTTTAGGCAAGTTGCAAACACACAACACAATAAAAGGCAGCTCAAAACAGCGCCTTTTATTGTGTTTGCAAGTAAGTTTTCAAACATCACGATTTAATATCTATGTGTCTTGATAGGTTTACCTGCAGTTTCAAACTGTCTTCTCACAGTATCCCAATCTTGATTTTTGATAATTTGTACATCTTCATCTGTCAAACCGTAAGATTGTGCAGTTGCAACAGGGTCCTCTAAATAGGCCTCTCTAAGTTCGGCATTGCTATCTAGTTCTTCTAAAAAATCGACGAGGGACCTTGCCATTAAGTTTTCCTTTTAGGTTAATTAAAGTTAGTACAGATTTTATTTTAAATGTTTCGGTAACTATTTACTTTTTCTTGGGTTAATCCAAGTTTTGTTAAACGCCCCTGATGATAGTTGGGCAAACCCAACGAAGGCACCACTAGTGTTGAAATCAGGGTGGGTTTGCAATTTGGTAATTTAAATAATGGAAAACGGTCAACTTTAGGGCCGTACAATGGCAGTGTGGCCGCTTCATACAGAATGATTTCGTGTTCAGCGGGATACATTTCCATTAAAATTTCTTGATAAAGTTTTAAGCCAGCTTTGCAGTGATCAGCATTCAACACTCCTAACGTGGCTTCTCCGGCCAAACCAATTTGCCAGATAATCTGAGTCATATGTGGATCAAGCTGATAATCACGAAACAAAAACTGGGTGGCTTCATAAGACTGACAGCCAAACGCGGCGGGATCGATACCTAGATCAGCAATCAGGCAATCTTCGGCAGAAATACCGGGCAACATCTCAGCGCGTAAGCCTAATGCCCGCACTTTTTTTATTGCTGCATGGGAAGGATTAACAAATACACCTGGGTGACCATAAAAGGCAGCACAAACTTTTTTCCCAGCTATCACAGCATCAACAATTCTGTCTGTCATTTCTTGGTAAGTGACAGCTCGCGATTTACCTTGCGCATACAGGTCATCCAGTTCAACAGTGTTGGGATTCAGTTTTTTAACCACACTTTCGCCAATTTTGTTGGTGATACCCATAAACACTATATCTGCGTTTTCAATATAACTCTGGGTCAAAAGTGTCATTTGACCCGCAACACTGATACCAGTACCCACCACTACTAGCGAGCCTAATTGCTTGGCCGACATACAATCCTTGTTCTATAACTTTTATTGTACCCAACAATACCAGAAATATCAGGGGGCAGAGTCAAATTATCCATTACGTTTAACTCTGACCTAATATTATTTAAATCTGTGGGTCAGAGCGTTTGGGATCTAATCTGCAAATCTGACAGAGACCTTTGAACTAAAATAAGAAGTAGTAGCTATTGCCCTATCTCTGTAAACATACAAATGTCATTAGAAACATCCAAAACTGATTAGAGTGAGTACAAGTTAGTTTTAAATTATATTTTAAACGTAGGTTAATTCCGTAATCTACATCAGTCAAGGAACCAAAACGTTATGATAAAGCCACTGATTTTAGGTGCAGCCAGCGCTTTTTTCCTGCTAAGCGCAACAACCGCTCAAGCTGGACATCATGAAAAAGGTGAAGTAGAAAGTAATATGCATTCCGCTAAGGCCTCAATTGAAAAAGCCGTAAGTAATAATGTATTACGTTCTGAGCGAGACATGGAACGCGATCAGTATCGTAATCCCGTCGCGACGCTAAATTTCTTTGGCGTGCAGCCAAATATGACAGTGGCCGAACTGGGTCCATCAAGTGGCTGGTATACCCGTATCCTAGCGCCTCTTACTGCCGAAAACGGTAAATACATCGCATTAAATGGCAGCCCAACACCTGGTAATCGCTACGAACGTGGTATGCAGTGGCGAGAATCATTTATCAAACACGATAGCGACATGTTTGGAGAAAATGCTGTAGCTCGCTACATCGGACAAACCGTCCCATTTGCAGCTCCTAACAGCGTTGACGCAGTGCTTATCTTTCGTGGAATGCACGGACAGATTAGCCGTGGCGATGTTGATGGCTTATTAGCTGAAGTGTTAGAAACACTAAAACCAGGCGGCGTTCTGGGCATTGTTCAGCATCGCGGGCGTGAAGATTTTGACACCGACCCTAAGACAATTATGCGCGGCTATGTGAAGCAAAGCTATATTGTCGACTTGATTAAAAATGCGGGCTTTGAGTTAGCTGCAAGCAGCGAAATAAATGCCAATACCAAAGATCCTGCCGATTGGGAAAATGGCGTTTGGGCACTTCAGGCTAGTAAGCCAATAGCTGAAAAAGACCAAAAATTCCGTGAAATTGGTGAGTCAGATAGAATGACGCTGAAATTTGTGAAGCCGGCTAAATAAAACTAGCTCCTTATAGTCTGTTCAAGCATATTGCCGCTACTAGATATCTAGAAGCGGCATTTTAATTTATGAACGCCAGAAATTTCTGGGTGAGTTGGGCAAGAGCGCTTTGCTAATTTTTATAATCCGTCTAGCAGATGCATATCGATAACTGCACCCGTGTTATTTTACCTTTCGACAACCATGTCGGTCGCATGCACTTTCCCTTCGGCACCAAGCGCTGCGTTCACGTTGCCGATTAATAGTTTTAGGCTGCTTCGCAACTAATTGTCATGGGTTTATTTCCTGAGACTGCAGAATATTTCCCCCTAAACCGATAATTAAGTTACTCGTCAAAGCTGTTCATGTATCCCTAGAGCAGTTGGTGCATAAATGGATCTAATTCGACTTAAACACATTTATTCTAGTTCTATATCAACTGCCTAGTTGTCAATCAACTTATGTACTTGAAGGAATTACCACGCTAAACAGAAAGTCAAATCAACTATCGGGTCTTGTTAGATCGGGCAGGATCTCGCGATTTCTTATTATGGCGATCATGATGACCAGCTCAGCTGCTTGGGCACTAAACCCATTTGTTAAAACACAAATTAGAGAAATCGATAGTTTTAACCAAATTGTAGTTGGCGGCCTAGTGAATGTTCAAATTAAACAGGGTGAACAGGCAGGCATTGAAGTATCTGCCTTTGGTATCGACATGCAAGATATAACCACCACAGTAGAAAATGGGACGCTGATAATGACAACTATTGGCAATCACAGCGGCGAGAGTATCTCCATAGACGTTACCTACAACACTTTAACTTCAGTTCGCACTAGCGGCACCGAAACAATTGAAACCGATGGGCGTATCAACGCCTAATCTTTTAGTGTTGTTATATCCGATGCTGGAGACGCGGACCTTGAACTGAATGTTGAAGAGCTGAATGTTGAGATGAGAGATAACGGTAACTTGACGCTCAATGGTCGGGTTAAGGTGCAAAACTTCAAGTCATATGGCGGCGGTGGACAGCTGGATAACTCGTATCTACAGATTGGTCAATAATACTCATAACGGGATACGCCCCTCACTATGGGGCGTGACAACAAAGCTATTATCGCAAAATATCTTTCCAAACTTTGATTCGACGGTTGTTTGCATTTAATTGAGATGGGTCATAAACATAAATTCAACAATAATAATGCGACCTAATTATCGGCTACTTGCCGGGGTTACCATTAATCTTGTTTTTGCTAGTTCCATACAAACACTGGCATCGCTGCTCGAAGGCCACAGCTATGTATCTCAGACTGTAAGGTTTTAAGATGCTAACTAGTTATTAGGCTGAAGTTGTTCGCCATAACGTTCAAAAAAAGCGTGCTTGGCAAATGCGATCACAGACTTCACTTTCTGTGACGACCTTCGACTTGGGGTATAAACAGCATGCAGTGAGCGCCTTTGCGCTTGCCAATCCTTTCCTTCGAGCGTTACAAGATCGCTCTGATTTTTCATGCCATGCAAAACAATTGTTGGTACATAGGCTAATACTTTTGTTTGAATGGCTGCTTCAAGCACAAGTGATAAATCGTTAGCACGCAGTTTCACATTGGGAGTGACCACTATTTGGCCATGTTTGTCATTATCAAATATCCACTTCATTTGTGGTACTGCGAGGGCACAGGGTAGGGTTGACAATAACTTCAATTCAAATCGTTTTGGGTCAATATTGAAGTGTTCAACCGTGCTTCGATGAGCAACCAGTACGAAAGGAATATCCCATAATTTCACTGCAATAGCAGAGGAGTCAGCCAATGGTCCAACACGAAGTGCCAGATCTATATTTTCTGCCACTAGATCAGAGAGCGAGTTATCTAGCTGAATATCTAATTCAAGTTTAGGGTGCAGCTGATTAAAACTTACTAAAAATTCACCCATATAATCAAGCCCTACTCGAGTCGGCATAGTAATTTTTAATGGCCCTTTTAACTCTTCATCATCGTCCAGAGAGTCTGAAATCGCTATTTTCAACTGTTGATATAAAGGTTCGCATTGCTTGAACAACTGCTGACCTTTTTCAGTTACGTGCATTTGGCGGGTTGTTCTTTCAATTAACTTTTCATCAAGATTTTGTTCAAGTGCCGCGATCCTTCGACTTACCGTACTGTGGGGTAAATTTAGCGCTATTGAAGCTTTGTAAAAACTCCCTGAATTGACTACTGCGCAGAATAGATTCAGGTCATCGTATACATTTTTCATTTATTATCTCAAAAATGGAATTATAAAAATCAAAAGTGTTCATTTTCAGGATAACACCTCGACGCTATAATTTTCGTACAAATTAGGCAACGAACCGAGTGAGCACAAAATGAATACATCAACTCAAAACTCCATTGGAAAAATATTTATTCAATACATTGTTGCTTTGACGCTGTTTACTGGGTTTGTCAGTGTGGCAAAAGCCGAAATGGAAATGGCTAAGCATGACACAACTCAAAGCAGTGACGTTGCTAAAAGTAATGCAGACATCATTAATGCAAAATCATTTAAACGGTTGTTTGAATCTACAGCTACGACGGATATAAATCGTTATTTAGCTAGCCAAGGCCAGCAGTTTTCTAACCCTGACTTACAACTTTCCGAGCATGCCGATTTATCTGATTACGCATTTAATAGTGCAGACCAACATATGTATGCAAAGTATCAGGCTGCAAAAAAAAACGATAGTCATGATGCATGGCCACTATTATCGCTAAACGTCCAAGATGGCAACATGTTTATCAAGATGGGTAGCCGCTACAGAAAGTAACTTAATCACTAATTAACCTTTTTATAATATTTTCTGACAATGAGGATGGAAAAATGAAAACACTAATACTTTTAATTGCTTTGTTCGTCATTAGCCCAGTGTCCTTTGCAAACATGGATCATAACCAAACCACTAGCAATGGCGTTAGCCAAAAATTCTCTGACAAAAAGCTGGCGGGCATGATCCGATCGACCATTGCATTTGAACGTCATCTGTCAAATAGAAAAATTATTATACAAGTGCGTGACGCGGTAGTAATCGTTTCGGGCAAGCTAAGTACTAGACGCGAGCATGACTTACTGATCAGCATTATCAATCTAACAGTAGGCAGTGATGTAAGGATTTCAATTCAAGGCTTGGTGCTGAAATTCAAAAAGACTAACGTGCGGACCTAAGTGTAATTTTAAACTATTGAAATTAAGTCACTGCTTTATGCCAGAAAATTCAGTAAGTAATCACCTCTAGATGATGCATACACATCTATCGGATGAAACCCACCTATAACGGCGTCACAAACTCGGCACCGTTGTTGAGCTTTTCATACTTGCCCTGCGCTGCAGCTAAGGAATTCATATTAGTTTGGCTGACTGTATAAATTTAATTCGTATACAGGTTCTGGTGATTTGCTGCTAGTTTGGCTATTGTAGTTATTAATCTTAGATATAAGAAATACTTACTTAGATAAAGTAAAAGAGTGTATATATGAATTATCCACGTCGTCACCTGCTTAAAGGCATTGTACTCACAAGTGCAACTCTAGCCACAACATCCGCTGCTTCGGTATCATCCGATATTGCCAAAATTCAACCAAACCTAAAAGGCAATATTAATCATTCGGTAAGCCGCTGGACATATGGCGACTTATCTATCGAAGAATTGTGTGAGGTGGTTAAATCCATAGGCTTTTCTGCAATTGATTTAGTTGGACCTGAAGATTGGCCGGTGTTGAAACGTTATGGTATTAATTCATCTATGTGTAATGGTGCAGAATTAAATCTGGTGGATGGTTGGATCCATACACAATTTCATGATGAGTTGGTGGGGCGTTATCTTCGTCATATTGATTTGGTTGCTAGCGCTGGATATACCAATCTTATCTGTTTTAGCGGCAATGCCAGAGGACTATCATCAGAGCAAGGTTTAGAAAATGCGCTAGCGGGTTTAAGACGCATTATGCCGGCAGCTGAGAAAAAAGGGGTCGTTATTCAAATGGAATTATTTAATAGCAAAGTTGATCATCCCGATTATATGGCCGACAACTCAGCATGGGGTATCTCCCTTTGCAAAGCGCTCAACTCAGAAAATTTTAAGCTGCTGTATGACATCTATCATATGCAGATAAACGAAGGCGATATCATTCGCACCATTAAAGACAATCATCAGTATTTTGGTCACTACCACACTGCCGGTGTGCCCGGTCGCCATGAAATTGATGATACTCAGGAGTTGAATTATCCCGCTATCGCACGGGCGATAACTGACATTGGATTCAAGGGGTATCTGGCCCAGGAATTTATTCCCACGCCCAAAGACCGCTTAGGCAAAATTGCATCGCTTAAAAATGCAGTTCACATTTGTGATGTATAACCAAAGTTTTTAACCTGTTTTTTTAAAAGAGGATAGACATGGAAAGTAATGAGTATGATGCAATTGTAGTGGGTTCGGGCATTACCGGAGGTTTGGCTGCAAAAGAGCTAACCGAAAAAGGGCTGAAAGTGTTAATGCTTGAGCGCGGTAAAGATGTAGAACATATAACAGACTACAAAAATGCCGATAAAGAAACCTGGGACTTTCCCCATCGCGGCAAACCCACCCAACAAATGCAGCAAGATTATCCGGTGCTAAAACGGGACTATGCATTAAACGAAAGAAGTTTCGGCATGTGGACCAATGAAAAAGAGTCGCCTTATGTTGAGGAAAAACGTTTTGACTGGTTTCGTGGTTATCATGTTGGCGGACGTTCTTTGTTATGGGGGCGTCAAAGTTATCGCTGGAATCCACAAGATTTTATGGCCAATGCTAAAGAAGGCATTGCGATTGACTGGCCTATTCGTTATGAAGATTTAGCACCTTGGTATGATTATGTGGAAGGTTTTGCCGGGATTAGCGGTAATAACGATGGTCTGGATGTATTGCCAGATGGAAACTTTCAACCGGCTATGGCACTAAATTGTGTAGAAAAAGAAGTCGCAGCTCGCATGCAAAAGGCCTTTAAAGGTACAAGGCATCTTATTTCTGGTCGCGTAGCCAACATGACTCAGGCCAAACCGGAAGAGGGCAGAAGCAGCTGCCAGTATCGCAACAAATGTTGGTTAGGTTGTCCATATGGCGCTTATTTTAGTACTCAGTCTTCTACTTTGCCTGCGGCAATGAAAACTGGAAATTTAACTTTGAGGCCATTCTCCATTGTCAGTGAAATTCTTTACGATAAAGATAATAAACGCGCTACGGGTGTAATGGTCATCGATGCACAAACCAATAAAACTTATGAATACAAAAGTAAAATTGTATTTGTGAATGCCTCTTCATTCAATTCCAGTTGGTTATTAATGAACTCTGCCACCGATGTCTGGCCGGATGGTCTGGGTAGCAGCAGCGGAGAGCTTGGGCATAATGTGATGGACCACCATTTTAGAGTGGGGGCGTCAGCCGAAGTTGCAGGGTTTGACGATAAATATACTTATGGTCGCCGTCCAAACGGTTTTTATATTCCACGTTTTCGTAACTGGCACTCGGATAAACGAAACTATCTTCGAGGTTTTGGCTATCAGGGAAGTGCCAGTCGTAAAGGATGGAAACAAGATGTGGCAGAAATGGGAATTGGCGCTGATTTGAAAAATGCCATCAGTGAACCGGGAAATTGGCAGATTGGCATGACTGCTTTTGGTGAGATGTTACCCGACCACAACAACCGTATTTATTTGAGCCACAATGTTAAAGACAAGTGGGGTTTGCCCGTTTTAGAGATAGATGTAGAGATAAAAGAAAACGACCTTCGTATGCGCAAAGACATGCAACAAGATGCGATTGATATGTTGCAGGCGGCAAACCTTAAAAATGTCAAAGGTTATGATTCTGAGTATTATCCGGGCATGGGGATCCATGAAATGGGTACCGCGAGAATGGGGCGGGATCCAAAAACCTCTGTGCTCAATGGGCATAATCAAGTGTGGGATGCGCTAAACGTATTTGTCACCGATGGGGCATGTATGACCTCCGCGTCATGTGTCAATCCCTCATTGACCTATATGGCCTTAACCGCAAGAGCAGCAGCTTACGCGGTTGATGAGTTGAAAAAAGGGAATCTATAATCATGCAAAGACGCGACTTATTAAAAATGATTGCAGCTGCAACAGGTTCAGCCTTTATTGGTAGTAAAGTGTTTGCTTATGAGGTGTTACCCGCGGTTAAACTCTCAGACACCGACTTTTCTAAAAGCGACGTGGGGTTTTTAAATGAGATAGCTGAAACCATTATTCCCAGAACAGACACACCAGGTGCAAAAGACGCCAACGTAGGACATATCATGGCCGTTATGGTGGCTGATTGTTATTCAGAGTCAGAGCGAAAGATTTTTAAAAATGGCATGAAAACCCTGAATACACGATGCAAAGATAGATTTCAGAAAGACTTCATATTGCTGAGTAACACTGAAAAAACAATATTCCTGTCTGTCCTAGATAAGGAAAGCAAAGAACACAACAACAAGAATGATGACTCTGAACCTCATTATTTTGTATTAATGAAACAACTGGTTTTGTTTGGTTTCTTTACCTCAGAAATTGGCGCCACTAAAGTGCTTAGATACGTCGCTGTTCCTGGTCGTTATGATGGTGAATATCCTTATAAACCCGGTGACAAAGCTTGGGCTACCTAAGCGGTCTGGATTAGGTGTTTCAGGGATATAATTTAATTAAGGAGATACAATTGAACCGCAATAAATCCATTTTTGTTCGTAGCATTTTACTGGTTACCACTAGCATAATGTTAAGTGCCCCAATATTTATTATTGCTCAGGAAACACCACCTGAACCTTGGCAACTAGCTGAAAAAACAGAAGTCTGGAAACCCGTCCCTGAACTTGTATCTTCGTCCGCAGGACAACCACCATCAGACGCAATTGTGCTGTTTAACCCTAACAATCTAGATAGTTGGACAGCACTAAAAGGCGGCCCAGCTCCTTGGACTATGCAAAATGGCGTATTAACTGTTAAACCGGGCACCGGTGATATCAAAACTAAACAAGGGTTCTGTGACGTTCAATTACATTTAGAATGGTTAACACCTACCGATGTAAAAGATATGGCAGGTCAGCAGCGCAATAATAGCGGGGTGTTTTTACAGCGACGTTATGAAGTACAGATCCTCGATTCATACAGCAACCCCACTTACCCAAATGGGCAAGCGAGCAGTATTTATAAACAAAGTATACCTTTGGTGAATGCAATGCGGCCTCCAGGAGAATGGCAATACTACGACATTATATTTACTGCACCTCGTTTTGACGGCAAAAAGCTAAAATCACCGGCTTTTATTACAGTACTGCATAATGGTGTGTTAGTCCAAAACCATGTTGAAATTCAGGGTAAAACAGAATGGATCGGCGCACCTAGTTACCAAGCTCATGGTTGCGAACCCCTACAATTACAGGATCATGGGAATTTGGTGAGTTTTCGTAATATCTGGGTACGTAAGCTTTAATTTCATGAAGCTATCGGGCAACGAATAGAAAATACGATAGCTAATAATACCAACGTTTAATCTATACTCGATTAGAGCTGCGGCTATTTTCTTAGGTGCCATTTCATAACGCATTGAACTGATACACATGCTTTGATCAATCTCAAACGGTCACTTTTCTAATGATCTTTCACCTAAAATTCACATCGTGAGTCATATAATCAACGCCTAACTTACCCACAAATTTTTAAAATAATATGAATGACCATAAATTTTGGACACTCCTGTGATGATAGGTATTCATGCCATGGGCCGTAGCTTTCCAAAATGGTGGAATGAGAGTTTTAAGGGTAATCCAACCGTCACTCACGGTAATTGTTGGCTAGTAATTTATTGTTTGAAGCTTGAATTGGAGAACACATGTCAGTAACTATTCAACTAGATAATATTGGCCATGACTTTCAAGATAGAGATAATATTATCCATCTGTTTGACGAACTTTCTTTTACGTTAGCGGCAAATACTATTACAGCCATTAGTGGTGCTTCGGGCTCAGGTAAATCAACGTTATTGGCCATTTTGGCTGGCCTACTGCAACCCCGTCACGGAGAGGTTTCTTATAACGATCAATATATCGAAAATAGTGCTGGAAAAGGTGTGATAAACAGTAAAAACATCAATCAGTTTACAAGCTTTATTTTCCAACAATTTCATTTGCTGAGTGAATTAGACGCCCTTAACAACGTTGCTTTACCTTTGCGTTTAAAAGGACATGTCGATGCTTTTGAGCAAGCTAAAGAATGGCTGGTTCGAGTTGGTTTAAAAGATAGATTACATCATTCAAGTGCACGCCTCAGTGGAGGTGAACAGCAACGTGTTGCTATAGCGCGAGCTTTTGTTAGCAAACCAAAAGTAATTTTTGCTGATGAACCCACTGGCAGCTTAGATGAAAATACAGCGCAATATATCGCCCAATTAATGCGTGATTGTTGTCATGAACATGCTTGTTCTATGGTGGTGGTCACTCATAATCCAGAGCTGTTTCATTTCGCCGATAGCAACTATCAATTAGGTCATGGGCGCATGGAGCTGTTGCCGTGATGTTATTTAATATAGCCTTACAGCGCTTTATTCAGCAGTTCAAAGCCAGAGAAAATACACTTTGGTTGATAACTATTTTTTCATTAATGTTCTATTTGCTGATTGCCGCTTTTGCTAGCAGTTCAATTCAACACTACCTGAAAATTAATTTACAACAAATGATTGGGGCCAGCACCTTAGTCAGTAGTGATGTGCTGATTACTGAAGATGTTGAGCAACAACTTCAGCAATACTCTACTCATTTGGTGCGTACTCAGCAATTTCCCCTGACATTAACCCACAAAACCCAATGGCAGTCTGTTGATGTTAAGGCGGTTGATCACAATTATCCGTTACAAGGAAAAGTAACGATTGCTAATTCTTTAGGTGCACCAGAGATACAAGTGGCAAATGGTCCAGCAAAAGGAGAAATTTGGCTCGATACTCGAGCACTTGTCAGCCTTGCGGTAAAAGTGGGCGATAAAATTCAGCTGGGTGCGCAGTCTTTTAGCATATCGGCAGTGTTGTTATTTGAACCTGACCGATTGTTAGAAGGCCATTCGGTTAATATGCGGGCAATGATAAATCTACAAGACAGCGTTTTGTTAGACCAAGTTAAAAAACGCCAGTATCGTTATTTACTCGAAAACTCCCATCAACAGCAAAATGAATTGGCCGCAAAATTTAACAAAGATTATCCGCACATTGACGTATTAACCAGTGCCAGTGGCAACCATCCTTTATCTGCATTATGGTTTCGGATTTATAATTTTATTGGTTTGTCATCAATTTTACTTTTTTTATTGGGAATACTGGCAATTGATTTAACCCGACGAAAGTGGGTTCAAAAAGAAAAACACTTTGTGGCTGTCGCAAGTAGCTGTGGTATGTCCAGAGGCCAAGGTTTAATCATCAGTATGTTTGTTTATCTTATTGGTGTGATTTTTATGCTGGGGTTAGGGATCATCGCCGCGGTTGTTTGCGAATCGGTTGTTATGCAAACATTACAAATGTTTTTCCCAGAGATACAATCTAACTGGCAACTTATTGACCTAATAAAAGTATCACTGATTTGTTTAACAGTATTAACCCTTAATCAATTACCTTCATGGTTTGCAATAATGAAAGTAGAAGTGATTGAATTATTGAACAATAAGGACATCATTCCTTCACTATCTGTGGATCGTATTCTGTTTCCTGTGCTGAGTCTTTTGACATTAGTCTATTTTTATTCTGATAATCTACTATTAACCAGTTCGTTGTTGGCAGCTTTGGGTTTTTGTTTATTACTGCTAGTTGTTTTTACCTGGTTATTTTTATTTTTAGGTGACGTTTTAGTACCGAAAAAATTTGGCTTAATTTCGTTTAGTATCTATATGATGCGCAAACGTTTATTTGTAAAATCAAGTCAGATAATCGGTATTGGTTTAAGCCTGACCTTATTTATTGTACCCAGCCAAATTACTGATGATTTTCTTGGCGTATTAGAAAACATTTCAATTAAAAATTCTGGAAATTTGATTATCTCTCAGGCTGATCAAAATGATGTTGTTGCTATTCAGCGTTGGGCAAAAAAAAACGATAGTGTGCTTAAACCGTTTCGACAGTTTTCTTATGGCAAGCTGACTCAGATTAACCACGTTAATGTCGCCGCTCATATTACTCAACCGAGTGAATCATCAGCAAAGTTAAGTTCATCTATTCGTTTATCTTGGAGCAAGGATGTACCCGTAAATAATGAAATTATTTCTGGTCAATGGCAAAGCATTCCGCAAGGTGAATTCTTAAATATTTCAGTGGAAGATGAAGTGGCAGAAGACCTTAATATACAGTTAGGTGATCTCCTTACGATTAATATACAAAACCAAAATCATCTCTTTAAGGTTAATTCTGTGCATGCATTTGTACCAGGAAAAAGCCCTATTACTTTTTGGTTTCAACTACCCATAAATGATCAGACTCAGCAAAAATTTATGGATACGCCATTATCAATGGGCGGTGCAGATTTACCTGAAAGCGCTTGGGAAAATTTAGCTGAACTATGGGAACAACAACCTTCCTTAAAAATGGTGCCATTAAAGACGGTTTCTGAAAAAGTTACTGATTTTATCAATATTGGTACTGGGGTTATTTTAGTGCTTGGCTCTTTTATCGCGTTAATGTCATCTCTTGTTATTTTCTCGGCAATATCAAACTCGGTAGATAATGATAAAAAACGCAATGGTCTTATTTTGAGTTTTGGGTTAACTAAAATCGATTGTATTAAAGTCATTTGTTTAGAGTGGATGATGACTGCCGTTATTGTGACTACAGGCGCCGTATTTGCTAGCTGGCTTGCATTAACCTTGGTTTACCAAGTCCAATTTTCTATCGAATATCAGACCGATTTTGTCACAATATTCACTCTCTTAATTGAAAATATTTTGGGTCTAACTATTTTGGGTTTGACCCTTAGTTATGCAAGTTTACAAGTCAGCACTTTAGATTTACTCAATCAACCTGCAGGCAACAATCGTCACGTTGCTTCTTTTTCGATAGCGCACCTCTCAACGATGTTTAGGCAGGTTAACAATCAGTTATTTATGAATAAGAAGGCAAAATAGTGTCTGGTCAACGTTTTATAAAAAATATTTATTCTTCTGTTCTTATTAGAGTCGTAATAGCGCTGAGCCTATTGATGTTTATTACTGTTAACGCTCATGCAACAGAATTATTGTTGTCTCAACCCTTAACGGGCGATGTAGTGGCTTATAGCCATCAGTCATTTCTGGTGGCTGGTCTTTCGAATAAACAACCTCAGCTTTCAGTGATTATTATTACTGAAGAAAATCAATTGATTGAAAAGGAAAACTATCAGCTTAAGCAAAATCACTATCAAGGTTTTGCCAGCGCATATCTAGCCATTAATGATAATAATCAGGCTCAAACAACACCGAAGGAACATATTGTGCTATTCGGCACAGAAGGTATTTATCTTGCAAAGGAAGAGGGTAAAACACTCCTGATTGAACAACCATCGTTATTCAGGGTAATCGATAATAAGAAGTTCAGTCATTTACCTCTGGTTTACGATGTGAATGTTGATGGACTAAGTGACTTTATTTTGCCTGACTTTCATCAATATTGGGTTTTTGTGCAAAACGAACAAGGTGAATTCGCCCAGTCAAAACTTGCATATTCATCAACTGTAAACTTTCAGTCTTCAACGTTCGATGATACTTCGGTGCAATTTGTTTTGCCTAAACAAATAAAGCTACTTGATGTTAATAATGATGGTGACTTAGATATCGTTTTTGCCAGTAAACATACAGTTCAATATTTTTTACAAGATAAAAAAGGCAACTTCGATAAACAGCCAAAAAAGATGGCTTTACCCATA